>Ga0160475_100028_pt1 | contig 226902 bp, 215 predicted proteins | sample HID1975M_E11MG_FD_108254 | JGI IMG/M metagenome (GOLD analysis project Ga0160475, IMG submission 108254) | Enriched soil microbial communities from UW Madison campus, WI, USA - HID1975M_E11 MG | ecosystem: Environmental > Terrestrial > Soil > Unclassified | place: USA: Madison, Wisconsin... | reverse complement strand
GTGCAGGGTAACAGCCTTTGGCCGTAAGATTCACCCCTGCCCCACTTTAGGCGAAGCGCACCGATGAATCGAAACGACCTGCGTCGTGTAGACCTCAACCTGCTGATCGTGTTTGAAACACTGATGCATGAGCGCAGTGTGACCCGCGCCGCGGAAAAACTGTTCCTCGGCCAGCCGGCCATCAGCGCGGCCCTGTCGCGCCTGCGCAACCTGTTCGACGACCCGCTGTTCGTACGCACCGGCCGCAGCATGGAGCCTTCCGCACGGGCCCACGAGATCTTCGCCCTGCTGTCGCCAGCACTGGATTCGATTTCCACTGCGGTCAGCCGCGCCGCCGAGTTCGACCCCGCCACCAGCAATGCGGTGTTCCGCATCGGCCTGTCGGACGACGCCGAGTTCGCCCTGCTGCCCCAGTTGCTCAAGCGTATCCGCGCCGAAGCACCGGGCATTGTGCTGGTGGTGCGGCGGGTCAACTACCTGCTGATGCCAACCCTGCTGGCCTCGGGGGAAATTTCGGTGGGGGTCAGCTACACCAGCGACCTGCCGGCCAACGCCAAGCGCAAGGTGCTGCGCCGCAGCATGCCGAAGCTACTGCGCGCCGACAGCGTGCCCGGCGGTATCACCCTGGACGACTTCTGCGCGCGGCCGCATGCGCTGGTGTCGTTTGCCGGCGACCTGTCCGGCTTCATCGACGAAGCCCTGGAAGAACTCGGCCGCAAGCGCCACGTGGTGCTGGCGGTGCCGCAGTTCAACGGGCTGGGGAGCTTGCTGGCGGGGACGGATATCGTGGCCACTGTGCCGGACTACACCGCCGATGTGCTGACTGCTGCGGGCGGGCTGCGGGCCGAAGACTTGCCGATACCCGTGCGCAGTTTCGAACTGCACATGGCCTGGCGCGGGGCGCAGGACAACGACCCGGCGGAGCGGTGGTTGCGGTCGCGGATACAGATGTTCTTTGGCGACCCTGACAGTCTTTGAGATTGCCGGTTCGCACCTCAAGATCTACCTGCTTCTGGATGTGCCCTGTTAGCCTCTTCAAAGGATCGCCAGGATGGCTAGACAGCGCAGTCAGTCCAGGCCAGCCGTGAGCAACGAACCTTCGATCAGCTTCCGAGGTTTTGGGGCACCGGATTCGGGCGTACTAGGTCTCAATTTTGGCTGCACAGCCGGTGGCGTCATCTGCTTCTCCACAGGAGGCAACTGTTTGGTAGATGTCGCCTCCTTATGCATGAAGGCAAACGCAATCACCCCAATGGCCACCGCAGCAAGGATGGACAAACCCACTAAGCTGGCCCGACTGAACATGCGCTCGGCCTCACCGATCGGGTCGGCAACCATCTTCTTGTATTCATCGGTGGAGAGGTACCGGTAGAGCTTCGACTGCCACTCTTTGCGAAGACGCTTCTGGATATCGATGAACTTCCAGCCAGAGAACACATTCATAGCGGTGTAGCAAAGCGCCACAGCCATCACGACGGAGATGAGGAAGGGATTGATCTGCAGCGTCAACCGGGCTGCAATCAGCCCGACACCGACGGTCAAGGCCGTGGCGATAGCAGCGACAGCTTGCCGGGTGGCATCTGTAGCCTTGGAGGTTTCCTCGGTCACCGCTTTGCGCAAATCACCCAGAGACTTCAGCGTGTCCTTGGTGATCTCGGAAACCGCCATTTGGTAGGCTATCTTGGCGCATTCCAAGGCCGCTGCCAGATACTCCCGAAAGTACTCCGCCACCTGCCCATCCGCTCTACCCGACCGGGCAATTTCAGATGAAAGGAGGATGTGCTTCACCTCAGCTTCTCTGGCGTTATCGAAGACCCAAGCAGCGGCGCTCTGAGCAACCTCAAAATCAGAAAACCGGGGTGAGCAGGCAGCCTCTGCCGCCTCATTCGTGAAGTCTAAATTGAGCTTGGGCGGCCCCTTGAAGGTCAGCCGATCACCCGTGGCATCAATCTCGTTGGCCAGGCAACGGCTCAGCGCATCGAACGCCTCTATGGCCCATACGAGGTGAAAGGTGTCGTCACTTTGGAGGGTCTGCCCCTCAGCCAGCAACCAGTGTCGTACGTCCTCAGGTACCGTGCGAACGGTGGCTGACTCCTTTACCAAAAGCCGCGGCGACTTGGAGGCTGGGCTGTCCTCGTAAGTCTGCTCATCTTCCCATCCCCCGTACGTACGTGCACGCGTTTTAAATGGGGTACTTAAGCCCAGCAGGTGCCAGTGCGTCGCAGGATGACCTCGTTTTAGGAATGCCGTGAAACCGATGAGGGTAGCCAGGTAAAGGTGATCTCCTGTGATATGGCTCGCGGGGGCCGGCTTTTGCAGGTCAACCCGGAAAGGTTCATAGTCCTCGTCGGTGTCTGCAGGATCGCACTCCGTACCCTGACTATCGGCGACAAGAAACTGCCAGCCCGCTTGCATGGCGGCCCCGGTGACCAGATGCATGGCATCCAGACGAAGCCTGGAAACGATGAGGGTTGACGCGCTTTCAGAAATCAGCGCCCGACCCACAGCCGCCAGCTCGTTAAGCTGACTCGCCAGGTTTAGGTGTGACAACGCTATCCTCCGTCACCTGATCCGTCTCGATGATGAACCGTTTCCTTTCGCCAACCAGGTTAATAACCACCACGTTGGGGTCATCTTGTCGATTCGGGAATAGAATCGTCACACCTTCCACCGTCATGATCTTGCGCATATAGGGCCGCCTCAAGATTCTGCGATCAGGCGTGAAGCTGATTTCATGTATTTTGCTCGTTCTCACCCGCTTGCGGGTCTCACGCTCCAACCGGCTGACGACCTTTTCATCCGTCGGGTGCCCCGCCGCTGCCAGTACGGCTTCAACAATCACATCTTCGTCGATCTTGCGCCGCGCCCCCAACGATGCCAACGCCCGCTGCGCTGCACGCGGCACATCTTCATCAGGAAGATCTTTTTTGCACGCCTTCAGCGCAGCGCTCAACAGTTTCTTGGTGATGTCACTCAGCTCTTTGTCCGACACCGCCCGGGTTACCGAAAGGAATTCTGCGAAGTACTCAGCAATGTCCGGCCCCTGCTTAGTACGGTCAGTCGCCGTGACATTTTCATCCGCCACACCATCCACCACGCGGATCAACGCAGTCTTCTGGATCGCCTTCTTGTCGTCCACGAGCGCATTCACGATGCGGCGCAACGCGCTCGAAGGCGCAGCATCATCCTGCTCCAAGGCCAGTTTGTAGTCGTACTTGATCAGGCTGTATATCTTAGTGTGCGGGTCTTCCACCGCCAATTCGAACATGCACAGTACGCCATCAGCACTCGTGAATACGTGCTGGGAGTTAAAGCTCAAAGCCAGCTTCTGGGCGCCGTATTCAAAGGTGACGGCACCGTTGGCGATCGCCTCGATTTGATTCCTTGTGGTCGATACGCTCTTGAAGCGGAAAACCGGCGACGCCGCCATGTCCAGGATCTTACCGACGAAAAAGCTCTCCTCCTCCAACGCCCGCTCCGGCATAGCGTGGAATTCCTTGCTGCCAACGACGTGCAGAATCATGCGCTTGATCGACAGGGATCGCTGTTCTTCTTCGGTAAAAAAACTCATTCACGCTCCGTTCAGGGCTTGAGGTCGGACAGGTAGGATACCCTCCTGAGCCGAATCCAGAAGTCACACCGACACCCTCACGAACGCTACCGACCCGGATCGGGTCGAAGGCACGTGCTGGACGGTGTCAGCAGCCAAATACTGGGCGGAGCATATGTCGAGCATGGAAAAACTGGCAAGCAGCCAGCATCGGGAAGCAGGCGTGAATCCAGTTTTCCCGTCAGTTGAGAGCTTTACTTGAGTGTACCTAAATCACACTTGCTGTCTTTCACCAGCTCGCAAGGTTCTGAATGATTGTGTCCAGAGGAGTGGTGCAGCTCATCCTGCCGAGTTCCTGAGCCTGCATCCTGTCCATGCTCGATCAGCAGAAAACCAAGATTGACCATGTAAGGATTATTCCTTACCATTCAATCTATATATCTGGAGAACGCTCATGCCTGCCATCCACGAAATCGCCACGCTGACCTCGAAGGGACAAGTCACACTGCCCAAATCTGTACGCCAGCTACTGGGCATTGACACAGGTGGCAAGATTGCATTCGACGTACGCGGTGGTGAAATCGTGGTCAGCCGCGTAGAAACCACCCACGAAGACCCTGCCATCGGTGCGTTCCTGGGTTTGCTGGAGGCTGATATCAGAGGCGGCCGCAACCTCACCACCCTGCCGGAGGACTTGGCGCAAACCATGCTCGCCAACGCAAACCACTCCGTAAACCTGGACGAAGATATCGATGGTGAGGTCGCGATCTGATGCTGCGACATGGCTGGACACTGTTGTTCCATGAAGGTGTGACTTTACAGCTACGCAAATTGCAAGAAGCCGCCGCACGGGCCGAGCAGAACGACCCGCAAGGTTTTGAGAGCAACGCCAACGTCAAGCTGTTTCGGGCATTGAGCTATCTGATCCTGGAGGCTGTGCCTGCCGACCCAGGCCGTGATGAGTTCCGCCAAGGCAACACACTGGGCACCGCCTACCGACATTGGCGGCGGGCAAAAATCGGTAGGCGCTTTCGGCTGTTCTTTCGCTATGACTCAAGATCCAAGGTTATCGTCTATGCATGGGTCAACGACGAAAACACCCTACGGTCTGCAGGCAGCAAATCCGATCCCTATGCGGTATTCGAGAAGATGCTGGGCCGCGGCAACCCTCCTGATGACTGGGATGCGCTGACTGCTGCGACCCGTAGCGACTGGGACGAGCCCAAAGCATAAGTTGCTCCAATGGGTGAGGGATTGTACGTTCTGCGCCAGCCCAGCCCCCGGCGCGTCCACTGCAATCCACTCGTAGCGGCTGTAGAAAGGGGTACATCTGGGGGGTACAAAACCAATTCCCCATTGATAACCATTTGACTTATATGAATGTCCTAATGTTCTTTGGCGACCCTGAGAGTCTCTAGGCGTCGCTACTCATACCGCCCGCAATCTGGACAGTCGGCTCAGGGTTCGGCTGTTGAATCGGACAAGCAGGACGGTGTCGCTGACCGACGCAGGGGCCGCTTTTGCCAAGCGACCGGAGCAATCCGAAAGCAGGTCCGTCCAGTCCAGCTACTGCATCAGGAAACTCTAACTACTCAATGGCACCTTGCTCTTGTGAGTATTCGCCTGAAAAGGATTCGAAGCCGTGGCTCGGGCGCTGCGTTTGATGATCAGGCTAAACAGTGCATTCTTGCCGCGCTCCTGCCTGAGCAGAAATTGGGCGTGTCCAAAGAATGTGAGGTTTTCCCGCGCTCGTGAGCACGCCACATTCAAACGTTGACGGTCGAGCAGAAAGCGGATGCCACCCTCAGTACGAACAGTTGAATACAACACGATATCCGCTTCGCTTCCCTGGAAACTGTCCACCGTATCGATCTTTACCTCAAACACGTCGTCGATAAGCGGCAAGCTCTTTCTAAGCGCTGCGAAATCTTTATTGATTACGCGTTTCTGGGCTCCATAGGGTGTGATGATCGCCACGGATTTAGTCGTAAGGCTATGGGTGCCTTCCGCTCGGCGCGATGCCAGTTTATGCGCCGACGCTTTCAGGAAATCGACTATCGCTTTGGACTCCGCCTCATTAAGCAGGCTGGTGCCTTCGTTTTCTTCCTTGCCATGAGGGACATCCACCCAGCGCATGCAGTGTTCTCCGTCGAGAAAATCCTTACGTTCGTGCACCTTGCCGTTGTGCAGCCCCCTTACGTCATTGGCGGTGTAGAACAGGTCCGCTACCAGATCGCCGATGGGTTCGACCATGCGAAACTGTTCCACAAGTCTGCCGGAACAGGCCGCTGGCAGGTTTTCATAAAGCTGCTCGAAAAAGCTGGTCTTGAGAAATGTTTCCTCAAGAAACGGCAAGACCGTCTTTGCCTCGGCCTCTTGCAATGCGCGGCCGATACTCGGGGGGAGCTGGAAATGATCCCCGATAATGATTGCTTTACGGCTGCGCATAAGTGGAATCAAGAGTTCGGGAACCGTTGCCCTGCCTCCTTCGTCGACGATGCAGATGTCGAATGCAAGTCGATCCATACCGTAACGTCGCGATGACAATCCTACGCAGGTAGCACCGATGAGGCCGTGATCCTGGACAATAAGCTCAGCCAGTTCATCATCGAACTGTGAACGTCCCTGGTCTGAAGGATGATAGATAAGGTCCATCCAGGCTTCGATCCAATCGGCTTTTTCGGGGTTCTCGAGGCTCGCCAAACTGTAGTCCTGTTGACGCTCGCGTAGGTACTCCATCAAAACGTTTTCGGTCATGCGTGGCCGAACTTCCACTTGCACCTTTTCTACATCGTTGCCAATGCGCAATACGTTAGAGCTGAAACCCGGGAACTGCTCAAGGAAGCGATCGAGAGCGTTATCCACCGCAGTGTTCTGTTGCGAAACTACCAGAACCCTGGAGTCTGGTCTGGCGCAGAACAACTGGTGCAACAACTCGACGATGCAGGTGGTCTTGCCTGTACCCGGAGGCCCTTGTACCAGATACAAATTGGATTCAACGAGCGCCGCCTCGATTACCTTTTTTGCGGCCTTCGCTTTGTCAGCCCCCTGCCAATTGGGGTCCCGCCAGTTCAGGCCACTATTGACCCGCTCATTCCAGAATGGGTCGGGTTGTGGAACATACCGGGCAGGCATCAGCAGAATTTGCTGCAGGTTTCGATTAATCAGGCGCCCACCCAGGAACCCCTGAAGCGCGATCTTCTGCCGACCCAGATTCGCCAGCTCGCCCCGGTTGGGAAAACGTATTCTGTATTGCGACGGCTGCACATCAACGTAACCGCTATCGGGGCCTGGGCGCTTCATTCCTTTATGGAAGATTTCGTAACGTTTTGCAACTCGGGCCTCTGGCACCCCATGTAACTCGGCGACCTGCAACCAGCGTTCTTCACCATCGGCATTCAGACACAGCTGCTCCACGAACAACCGCGGCGTACTACGAGCCTTTTCAATCAATTTCTGCAGGCCATCGACAAGATTCGAACTGCAGGAACACTCCAGCGTTCGCTCTTCCACTTCAGTGACATCACTCAACTTAAATACAGCATGCCCTGTTTCAGCCAACAGATAATCTGTAACTGCATTCCAACGCTCGAAGAACTGCCCAGCCTGCTTGCGTGCCTGACTGTCGCCGGCGAAAAATGACTGCTGACGACAAAAGGTCACGAAGGCTTCGAACTGCAGGACGTCGCAGAAGACGCTGTCTTTGAATCTCACGTCAATCAACCGCACCGGGCAAGGCAAAGCGTCCAGCTCAACGCTATCGAAACCGGTGCGCGTCACATTCACAATGTGCAACTGAGAGTCCTTGAAGCTGGCTTTGGCCTCGATCAGCCATGCCCCAAGTTGCAGGGAGACGATGAGTTCGCCATCAATCTCGACCGTGCCCCGCAACTGCCACTGTGCACCGCCACTTTCGCGTTCCAGCCCCTCAAAATCATACGCAGCGCGATCAGCGTGGATAAACACCGGCGCTGCACTCTGTTCGCCGTAGCGAAGCGACTCCGGGTGCTGAGTGACCGTCACTTGGCCTTTGCTCAGCAGTAAGTCGTAGTAATGAACGTACACTTCAATACGATCACCACGCGGGTAATTCTTTCCGGGGAAGCTCGACTCGCTGCGTGGCAAGAATGCGACGACACCGCCGTTTGCAGACTGCTGCTTGTCGACAGAACAGAAACCTGGATAACAACGCACGAGGTAGCCGTCGCCATATTGTGGCGATGTCTGCGCTCTTTCAATGAAAGCCGTGCACGGCACACTGTCCAGTATGTGTTCCGCGTGCAATGCCCCCCGAAAAACGCAGGCTTTGAAGAAATTCGGCCGCTTGAGGTTCCCTGACATCTGCACCGGCACCGCATCCTGATCGGGGTACTGCATCATCAGTGCGCGCTGTTGCGTATCGGTCCAAACGTTGGCCTGTTTCTCCGCGCGCAGTTCTAGCTTTTGCCCATAGGCGTTGAATGCATTATCAATCTCTGAGACCGATGCCAGAACGACCTTGCCGCCGTAAAACCAGTCGTCAGGTAACCGGGATTGTGGCTGTGCCATGTTCATCAGTTCAGTGAACTGTTGCTTTTGAGCGAGTTTGTCTAATGTCTGCAGATACCATTCGCAGTATGCGAAAAAGCCCGCCAGACGATTCTGCGTATCTTGCAGGCGCCCATTGAGCAGGCGCAGTGCGTTGCGTCTATAGGGGCTGATTGATACGTCCGACAGATCCTTGGCCAGCCGTTGCGCCAGAATGTCGAACTCCTGAGCCGTGCCTTGCAGACGCACCCGAAACTTTTTGCAATAATCCTGGTTCTCGGCCTTGTACCGCAGCGCAGCACTTTCGTGGGCGCGAGCTTGCTCCATGGCGTTTGCCCAGCTGGTGGCCTGAAAATCACTTCGCGTCCGGGCATTGCGCTGCTTCAGTTCTTCATGGAGCTCACGTTCTTCATCGGTTTCACGATCCAGAAACCAGGCAACGGCACTCGCACCCAGAACGAACAACCCCGCAGCAACAAATTGGTACATAGGTCGTAGATCTCAAGGCTTGAGCGGAATGAGCGCTCGGTAGCTGTGCGCCAGTTGGTCCAGGGAGGCTGGTTCTTCAAGAATTTTGTCGAGAACACGCTCCCGTTCACGGTCGAGCGTCATCATCTGTTCATGCTCCATCTGGAGCCGGGCCATTGCCTGATCGTGCTCGTTGGCGTCTTTCTGACGCAGGCGGTCAGTTTCAGACATCTTTTGTACGGTGTTCCAGGTCACCTGCTTGGTTTTCTCTTCGGCAGCCCTGACGCGCGCCTTGCTAGCTTCAATGGAAGCTTTGGTTATCGAGCTCTGTTTGCCCCAATCGGCGAGTTTGCCGGTCACAGAAATGGCGGCTTTGGCGATATCGGTCACCTGGTCGAGTTTTTTCATTGTGACCTTCTCGCTATCGCCTGCCTTTTCGGCAGTGTTCGTCTTTTGCGGTTTTGCCTTTTTCATGATGGGTCCTCACTCGTCCAACAGCGAAAGCGCTGCACTGAGCTGCGCATCAACCAACTGATAATAGGTGCGCTCCAGCTTCAACAATGGCACGCAATTGGGTGTCACCGCCAAACGCTCCCGAGACACGTGTTCACCCAGACGCTTGATATGCCGTCCCAGGTTCTCCAGGTTCGTCACTCCGATGTGCAGCGCTACGTCACGAGCCTCCAACTGGTTGCGCAACGCGCTCATTTGCGCACTGAACTTCAGGTCACGCTCCTTGGCCTGTAAGCGAAATTGCTTCTCAAGTTCCTTGAGCTCACGGCGAAGAGCTTCACCTTCGGCCTCCAGTGACTGTGTTTTGCTTTTAGCTTGGCGATAATCAGCGTAAGCCCCCAAAGCATCCAGAAATGCCAGCCCCGCCTCGACGAAAATCAACGGACTGGCGGCTTTACCCGTGCGCGCCATTGTATACAGGGTGCGGCTGACGCCACTGGTACGTTTGACCCGTTCCGTGGTTTTGTCGTCCCAGTCAAACAAGGTCGCGAACACGTCGACAGTAATCACGCTAATTCCGCCGCTTCTTGGGTCATGAGGTTGTGGGACAGAGTGAACGCGCCAGGGGTGCGCTGTAGATGACGAGCCAACTGCACCTCATCCACTGAGCACAAAAGTTGCAGGATTCTGGCGTTGGTTTCTACGCAGAGGCCAGGCGCAACGGTCAATGAATCAAGTTCACTTGGCAGGCCGTCACCAAGACACATGGGTAGCCTGGCATGTCTGGCGTCCTCGCTCTCCACAACGGCAGCCGTGGTGAAATGGCTCAAGGTGCCCGAACTGACCAATTCAAGCCGCTGAACCCGCGTGGACGGTAGCTCGACCGTCCACGGGAAATTCGCTATTGGCTTGAACACATGAGCAATTTCGACCACGGGCAAGGTCAGCGACGGCAGTGCATCCGACTTGCCATGATGATTGGATGTCTTCAGGCGCAATTGCAGTTCCCCGGCCGCGTACTCGATCGACACCAGCAGCTCGGCTTGCTCACCCTCATCCATGCCCAGCTCGAACGCCCAGTGTTCAAGCTCGCTCGTTATCAACTCGCAATCGGCTCCCCAGCAATACTCGAGCAACTGCTTCAGACCGTCTTGCTCCAACAGCCCTCTGAGGCGGTTGGCATCATCAAAAAGCCTCGAGCGCCCTGCCCGACCTGTTCGACGGGGTACATGAGTGACAACGGTCGATGGGGCGTCATTCGCAGGTAATGTCTGAGGGGGTGTCGTGCCGTAGTCGAACATCACAAAGTGCGCCGCGTGACGCGAAAGGGTGAAAGCGTCCAGCCAGACTGTGACGCTGAAATCCTCAAGCAAGTGCCCCACTTGCACGATAGAGCTGCCCCGCGCCGTCAGCCACAGCAACGGGCCATTTTCACCCTCATCTATTTGCACATACCGGTGGGCCTGCAGGTATGCCAGCTGATTAAGCAACACGCTCCCACTAAGCGCCGTTACCTCTATCAGTGCGGCGAGCGACAGCCCCTGTTCGATGGCTCTGAGCAAAAAACGCGATACACCACCCATGCTGTCCAGCAGCCGGTGTGAGAGCGTCAGCCTGTACCGATCAAATGGCAGCAGAAAGGTTACGGGTTTGTCGATTTGAATCAAAGTCACAGTCCATTGAAGTAAAGATTCTCCAAGAGCCCAAGGGCTCGGCACGAGCGGGCGCCAGGTGATTGCTTGAAACAAGCCATTCCTGAAGCCGTGGACATCAGGTATGCCCCAATGACGCGTGACAGCCTTCGCGGACCATCGCAGGCTTCTCGATGGTGGCCCCATGCTATATCGTACACCCTGTGTTTGGCGATGATCTGTGGCGTTTTTTTCACCGTGTCAGGGAAGATGAGCAATGCAACGTTTTTTACGCAACAAAGTACCTCCCTCCATTTTCCGCGAAACGCAATTCAGGAGGTCCAGAGAGCAACTGCTGGAGTTCTTCAGCCTGGACACTCAGGAGCGCTCTCAAAGCCGCGTGCCCATGGAAGACCTGGAACTGAATCTGAACCAAATCCGCCCTGTTTATGATGCGCTGTTTCAAATGTTTCGAGGGAAATGTGCTTTTTGCGAAAGCGAGGATCACCCACTTCCCTACCGATTCCGACCGACGTCGTCCGCAATCTCTACGATGGGAGGGATTGACTCCCATCTCTACTATGTCTGGCTCGCCAATGCTTGGGAAAATATCTATCCCATCTGTCTGAAGTGTATTCCGCGTCAACCTTCGTTCTTTCCGGTCAAGGGCAAGCGCGCTCCGATTCCGACCCTTGAGCAATTGCGGCAGTATGCCAATGACAATCTCGGTTCATGGCGCTTCCCCACATACCGCGAGTCAGCAATTTTGCTTGATCCGTGCGTTGATCAGCGTTTTGAAAAGCACCTTTTCCCCTCCGTTAATGGCGAGCTGCTGCCACTCTCTGAAGAGGGCGATATCACAATCGCCAATTTTCACCTGGACCGTCCAGAATTGAATGAACTGCGGGAAGCCAAGCTTCGGCAGTACCGTGAAAAACTATTGGAGTCTGGTGAATACCTGCCGCGATTACGCCAGGCTACCTTTCAAATCTATTTTGACTTTGCCAAACTTGAGTTCGGTGGCCTGTGGTACCTGCAATGCCGTCGAATGGCACTGTACTTGTCACAAAGAGCTGGCGTGACAATGCCTACCGGCCGCTCCAGGGTGGCAAAGACACTGAAAACACTGCTTTCAATCGGGGACTATCAGCAAACGCGTGAACAATTGCAGGGGTGGATTGAAGAAACTGACTTCGGCCGTAAGAAATTGAACATACCGCCAACGCACTATGACGTTCTGGGTACTGAGCCAAACCAGCAGAAGACATCTATGCCGCTGGTTTACCCGTCCTTGCACTCCATCGAACTTCAGCATTTCAAGGCGATCGAGCGCCTTGAATTGAATCTCGGCACACTCAGCGCCGAATCGCAGTTGAGCAATGAAAATCTACAGCCAGCACTGCTGATACTGGGTGAAAACGCCACCGGAAAAAGCTCGATTCTAGAAGCGATTGCGCTTTCTCTGAGCCATTCAGATACACCTGCCACCTTGAACCTGACACCTGCCTCCTTCGTACTTTCTCCAGCCCAACTGGGCTCGGATGACGTGGCCTCTAAAACCCAGGCACAGGTACGTTTGAGTTTCGGCGACGGGCAAGCCAAAGTCTTGAGGATTGATGACAACGTCTTTCGACCGGATGGACTGGATGAGGTACCGCCGGTGTTCGCTTATGGCGCCTTTCGCCAATATCAGAAAAGATCTCCTCAGGCTCATGAAACCGATCACGCGATCATCAACCTCTTCGAAACGGATCGCCTGCTGGCCAATCCGGAGCAATGGCTCCTTGGGCTGGAAGGCGAAGACTTCAATGACGTGGCTCGTGCATTGAAAATTATCATGTCAGTGGACGGCGACATAAAAGTCATCGAGAAAGCGCCCGACGGTAAATCCTGTCTGATCGTGACGGTCCCCGCAGGTGTAGTGACCAGGACACCGCTCAATGATGTGTCCTCAGGCTACAGAACCATACTGGCAATGATGTGCGACATCATGCAACGGCTCATGGACCGTCGCGTCCATCCCCGTTTTCAAGGACTTGAGCATGCCCAGGCTGTGGTGTTAATTGACGAAGTCGAAGCGCACCTGCACCCGCGCTGGAAAATTCAGATCATGCATGTGTTGCGCAAGGCCTTGCCCAAGGTCACGTTCATCGCCACCAGCCATGACCCCCTGTGTCTGCGCGGCATGCAGAAAGGAGAAGTCGTGGTTGTTCAACGGCGGTCCAAGGCTGGCGGGGCAAAGACTCAGTACGCCACGTGCATTGAGCAGTTGAGTGATCTACCGGACTTCTCCCGGTTGACGATTGAGCAATTGCTGACTTCCGATTTTTTCAATTTGATGTCAACTGATGAGCCGGAAATGGAGAAAAAATTGGCCAGTGTGGCCGATCTATTGGGCAGGCGCAAAAACAGAGAAGAGTTGACCGCCCAAGAACAGCGGGTCATGGCCTATTTCGAAGATGAGGTCAACGACGCGCTTCCCGTCGGCACCAGTGAGGCCCAGCGTGTCGTTCAGGAGGCTGTCGCCGAATTTCTTCAGCGGCGAAAGAAGGAACCTTCCAGTGAGTGGGAGACGATACGTGTGGAAACCAAGACCAAAATACTGAATATCCTCAAGGACTTTTGAACCGTGCGCTTCGTGGACCGATCCCTCGTGAAAAAGCCCTTGGCGATGTTGCCGAGAAAGACCAAAGTCAGTGCCGCGGATCAGGAACTCACTGATTTAACCGCCTATTTCAAAGAAAAAACGGCTGCACTTGAGGCCTTGGCGCGCGCCAGAGCCACGCTGGCGGCCGATGATCCGCTTGTGATTGAAGCCGTAAAGGCAGTGGACTCCTTGAAGAAACCACCTTTCAAGACCTACCGCAAAGACTCGGTCAAAACTCAGTTGTTTGCGCTGTTTCATGGCAAGTGCGCGTATTGCGAAACGTTCTACCCTGCCGTAGCCCCGGTTGACGTAGAGCATTACAGGCCGAAGGGCGGAGTAAAAGATACTGACCATACGGGCTATTGGTGGCTGGCGATGGACTGGGAAAACCTGCTTCCCAGCTGTATCCATTGCAACCGACTGAACGAACACATCACACCGGTGCTCTCGACCCAATTGGTTGAACTGCGCAGTGACCATTCAGGCTTCAGCAAGCAACGCAGGGTCACTACGGGCAAAGGCAATCATTTTCCAATCCTGGGGCCGCGCGCGACACAGGACTCGAGGGACTGTTCAACGGAATACGCGTTGTTACTCAATCCCTGCCGGGATGATCCACAAGAGCATTTAGCCTTCCATGTCGAATGCGAAAAGCTCATTGGGTTGGTGTTACCGAAAACACACGATGGCGCTGGGCTACCTGAAGTCATTCCAACCCAAGATCTACTCCCGGAATTCAAAAGTGAAATTGATAAGGCGCTTGAAGAGAAGCTCAGCCTACGTGGCGCGGTATCGATCCATAGCTACGGACTGAACCGTTTGGGATTGGTCCAGGATCGCACGCGAGTACTGCGCCAACTCGCCTTTATGGAGGAGTCAGTAAAGGATCTTTGCGCGATGATTCTGAAGCTCGAAGTGTGCAGGAATGCTCCGTGCGCGGATGAAAACAAACGAATCATCAAACGAATGGAGGCATTGATAGATCGTACGGTGCGACATATGAAAGAGATGGCTGAGCCTCACGCACCCTACTCGACGATGGTCCGCGAATATCTGGCTGGTTTCGAGAAGCGCCTTGTCTGATCAGAGCATTCGCTTTCAACGCAGGTGTTCGATCCTAACTGGCGACGCAACACGGCTTTGTCATCAAACCAATTGATAGTCCCCTAATTAAAGGTGCATGCTAGGAGAAGGTTGGGATCGAGGGATTTCGACTCCTCCATGATGTTGAGATCATGCTGGAAGGAAATTCCACAGTAATCGTAGGGCGCAACAATAGCGGGAAGACATCGTTTACCGACATTTTTGATCGCTTCATCGGGTAGGCGCGACTCGCCGTGCTGTCCACACAGATCATGCCGGATACAGCTGTCGCTGCGGTGAATCGTCTTTTTGGAGGCGACAACGTAGCGGAACTTGCTATCCCAACCTGAAGCTGTGTGACAGTCCCCCAACAGCTCCACCTAGTCAGCGGGGCGATTCGAAGTGGCCTGCTGCTGAGGAGCAAGATCGTCTGTCAGCGTGGGCTTCTCGGCTGATCGGAACAGCTCCTGTTTGCGAGCTGGGCCTGTGCGTAGCGACTCCGCAGCCCCCCCGATCTTCTACCATGAACGCCCCCAGCATAGACTCAGAGCGTCAACCCTCTCACCATAGGCCTCTGCATGCAGCGCTGCGTAGACAGGCAGCCGATAGGTTTCCGGATAGCGGCGCAGCATTGCCATTTGTCCCTCGCTCAGATACGCCCGGTACTGCTCGGCATTCTGCCCTACTAGTACTAGTACCTGGATCAGCAAAATCTAGATTGACCACGTAAGGATCATTCCTTACCACTCAACTTGTACATCCGGGAGAACACTCATGCCTGCCATCCACGAAATCGCCACATTGACCTCGAAGGGCAGATCACACTCCCCAAATCCGTTCGCCAGCTACTGGGCATCGACACAGGTGGCAAGATTGCATTCGACGTCCCCGGGGGTGAAATCGTGGTCAGCCGCGTAGAAACCACCCACGAAGACCCTGCCATCGGTGCGTTCCTGGGTTTGCTGGAGGCTGATATCCGAAGCGGACGCAACCTCGCCACCCTGCCAGACGATTTGGCGCAAATCATGCTCGCCAACGCAAACCACTCCGTAAACTTGGACGAAGATATCGATGGTGAGGTCGCGATCTGATGGTGCGACATGGCTGGACACTGTTGTTCCATGAAGGTGTGACCTTACAGCTACGCAAATTGCAAGAAGCCGCCGCCCGAGCCGAGCAGAACGATCCGCAAGGTTATGAGAGCAACGCCAACGTCAAGCTGATTCGGGCATTGAGCCATCTGATCATGGAGGCTGTGCCTGCCGACCCAGGCCGTGATGAATTCCGCCAAGGCAACACGCTGGGCACCGCCTACAGACATTGGCGCCGCGCAAAAATCGGCAGGCGCCTTCGGCTGTTCTTTCGCTACGACTCAAGGTCCAAGGTCATCGTCTATGCATGGGTCAACGACGAAAATACCCTACGGTCCGCAGGCAGCAATCCGATCCCTACGCCGTATTCGAGAAGATGCTGGGCCGCGGCAACCCTCCTGATGACTGGGATGCGCTGACTGCTGCGACGCGTAGCGATTGGGACGAACCCAAAGCGTAAGCGGCGCGCTTTGGCGTGTGATAGCACCTTCAACACCGCCCCTGAGTGCTTCCACTATCGTCCACTCGTAACCACTTCAAAAAGGGGTACTTCTGGGGGTACAAATTCAATTTCCCACTCATAACTTGTTGATTAGCATGGATGCCCAAATGTTTTTTGGCGACCCTGACAGTCTCTAACCCACTTTCGACGGTCGGATTGGTTTTTTGCTAGATCACTTCGTAGCGATTGCGGGTTGACCTCTTCCACCCAGGTCGGCATGCCCCCTGCGTGATCGCGACCCGTCAGTGTTGGTGATGCCGGTCGAGCATGCTCTTGACAGGGCTCGCCCCCCTGACGTTCAACGACACCCTCAGCCACGCTTATGTCGCCGTCAACGCCAACAGTGCCCTCGCCGTCTATTTTGAGCCGCAAGCCCTTCAAGCCGGTTGGAGCTTGCAAGTGCGAGTGCGGGCTCAACGCACATTGCGTTTCTGCGCCCGCTCTTCGACGGTTTGCCGGGCGCTAGCCGAGCGCTGCTGGACTGTTCGTCTCTACCACTGACCGGCAAGGCTTGACTCTACCGTAAGGGGCAGACTTTACCCTTGGCACTTCATTACCTGGAGTTTGTCATGAAGCGCAAACGCATGCTCGTAATCCTCGGCCACCCTTCGAACGACAGCTTTTGCGGCGCTGTGTCCGAACGTTATGTCGAGGCTGCCACGCAAGCAGGCCATGAGGTGCGCCTGCTACGCCTGGACACCCTGGATTTCGATCCGGTCTTGCACGATGGCTATAACCAGATCCAGTTGCTTGAGCCCGATTTGATCAACGCACAGAACGACATTACCTGGGCCGAACACCTGACATTGGTGTACCCGATCTGGTGGGGCGGCATTCCGGCGTTGCTCAAGGGGTTCTTCGACCGCGTGTTTCTGCCCGGTTTTGCCTTCAAGTACCGCAAGGACTCGCCTTTCCCGGATAAGCTGCTCAAGGGCCGCACGGCTCACCTTTTGGTGACCATGGACACGCCGCCGTGGTACTACCGGTGGGTGTATCGCATGCCGGGCCTGCACCAAATGCGCAAGACCACCCTGGAGTTCTGCGGCATAAAACCCCTGAAAACCCTGACCTTCGGTCCGGTATTGGGCTCCAAGCCGGAACAGCGTGAAGCCTGGCTCAAGCAAGTCCAGGCAGTCGCCGGCCGTTGATCGGCCCCAGTCGGGCCGTGCCCCTGCGCTGCCCAGCCGGGCCTCCCTGCTGTGACACCTTGTCCAACTTGGCTTCCCACACCCTGACGCTTGTGCAAAGATGTCGCGCGCCTGTACGAGCACGCGACATCTTTTCGCTTCTGATGCGTCATAAAAAGGGATTTTCATGTACATCGGCAAAGCTGCCCAGCTGTCGGGCACCACCGTCAAAAGCATTCGACATTACGAAGAAATCGGCCTGTTGCCCCCCCCACAACGCGAAGGCAAGTACCGCATCTACAGCCAGCAAAGCGTAGAGCTGCTGACGTTCATCAAATGCGCTCAGCAACTCGGTTTCAAGCTCAAGGAAATGCAGGCCATTCTGCAGGACCATCGCGGCCAGGAGCTGCCCTGGGATTTGGCCATGCAGGCTATCGATAACAAAAAGCAGGAATTGATGGGGCAAATCCAGACCTTGCAGCAAGTGCATGACGGCTTGGTTGAGTTTGAGCTGAGCCTCAAAGATGCTCAGATGCAATGCCAGTTCGAACACCTGGAAAAAGCCCGCTGAATCCGCTCCTCCGCCCCTGAACGGCCATGGCGCCCCGTGCCGTTTTCAGCACGCAGGCGCCCCGGCGATTTAGCCTGGCACAGCCCCACCCCGCGGCTGCTCGCCCTCTTGCACTGCTGGCTGCGGCACAATCGAGGCAAAGAACCATGGCGAAATCAGCGTGACCAACAAAATGGTCATGAAGCCGCTGGATGACAGCGCCAGTATCACCAACACACCCAGGTCAATGACGGGTTTGTAGGCGGAGAACAGCAGCGCGACAAAGCCCATCGAGAAGATCACCACGTTGACCACCGTCGAGCGCCCGACGCCCTGCATGGCCGCCAGGATGGCCTCGTCGATCTCGATGCCCTTCTGCACCAGCATCTTGATCCGTGACAGCAGGTGAACGGCGTAATCCACGACGCCCACCACCAGGAACGTCACCAGTGTGGTACCGATGTTCAGCTCGATATCCAACAGGTACATGCTGCCGTACATTATCACCGTACCCGCAAGCGGCGCCCTGAGTGCTTCAAACCATGAAGGACAAGGCGCCCGTCAGCAGTGCCAGCGCCGTGATCACCAGCGAGGTGAGCACCGCCCATTTCACAGTGGCTTTCTGGAAGTCGCCGATGTCGCGATCGACCATGCCCACCAGCAGCAGGGTCGAGGCTACCAATGGGCTCATCAGGTGCACCGGCTGCCCCAGCACCGAAGCGCGGGCGATCTCTACAGGGTCGATGCCGTACGCGGCCGCGGCATTGGCCAGGATCGGCACAACGCCGAAGTAGTACGCGTCGTTGGACAGCACGAAGGTCAGCGGCATGCTGGTCAGCGCCACCACCAGCGGGAACCAGTGGCTCCACGCATCCGGAATCCAGTCCACCAGCGTCTGGGCCAATGCATCGACCATCTTGGTACCCGAGAAAATACCGGCAAAGATGCCTGCGGCGAACACCAGCAACACCACGGTCATGGCGTTGCCCGAATGGGCGAGGATGCGCTCTTTCTGCAGGTTCAGCTGCGGGTAGTTGATCATCAGTGCTGCGACGAAACCGATCATGAACAGGATGGCCGCGTGCATCAGCCCCAGCACCAGCGCGGTCATCACGGCGATCACCAGCACTAGGTTCACATAGGCAAGGCGCGGGCGCTTGTGCGGGCTGTCGCCGAGGATTTCCTTGATGTAGCAGTTGCCCCCTCCGGACTCCAGGGCAACATTGCCGATACGCCGGCGCTCGGCACGGCCCAGCAGGTAGGCGGTGAATACGACCCATGCCGCCCCACCGATGACGGTGGGCAAAATCGGAATGAAGTACTCGGTCGCATCCAGACCGAGCGCTGCAATGGCACGGGTGGCGGGACCACCCCAAGGGCTCATGCCGCTCATGATGCTCAATGACAGCATCGATACGGTCGCCAGGATCATCGGGTTCATGCCGATGCGCTTGTACAGCGGCAGCATGGCAGCGCAGGTAATCATGTAAGTCGTGGTGCCATCACCGTCCAGCGCCACCAGCAGCGACAGCAGAGCGGTGCCGATAGCGATCTTGATCGGGTCGCCATTCACCCGCTTGAGAATCTTGCGGATCAGCGGGTCGAACAGGCCGGCATCGATCATCAGGCCGAAGAACAGGATGGCGAACAGCAGCAGCGCGGCAGACGGTGCGACCATTTTCAGCCCATCGAGCATCATCTTGCCCAGGTCTGGCGCGAAACCGCCAACAAGGGCGAAAACAATCGGCACGATGGTCAGCGCGACGATCGGTGACAAGCGTTTACTCATGATCAGGTAGGTGAAGGTCACCACCATGATCAGGCCCAGAAGTGCGAGCATGGTTTGTTCTCTTGTTTTTATTGTGCGTGGCTGGCCGACGGGAAGACGGCCCCCTTCCCCACCCGGCATCACTTGATGCCAGGTGGGCGTTTGTGTCAATGCGGGGTGTACAGTTAGGTCAGCCATGGCGATGAGGTTCGGCGGACCAGTCGCCCTGGGCTGCGTCTGCTTCGGCCGCAGGTGCCGCTACCGGCGCACCATTCAGGCGGCGCAGCAGGGTTTCGCGCTCACAGGCACCCTCGCACAGCAAGATCACCACGGTGGCCACTGCGTTGCTCGCCAGGCTGAACACACGGTGTCGCATCGCATCCCGTGCATGGTTCAGTCCCCGCCCAAGCCGTGAGGGTCGGGCCGGCGCTTTTCGATCGCAAACTTCAACAGCGCGGCACTGCGGAACAGGCCATGGGCGAACTTGCCATAGGGCAAGGTCACGAACAGTGCCATGACGGTGCCCAGGTGCACGGCCAGCAGGATCGCCATCACCTCGGTGTCACGCAGGGCCAGCAACGCCATACCGGTCGTGCTGACCAACAGCAGAAGCAGGATGAACGCACGGTCCATGGGGCGCTGCGCGGCGTCGCCATGCTCTGGCGCGCGGCGCAGGTTCAACGCCAGCAGGCCCGCTGGCCCGACGATCAGGCCGATGCCGCCGAGGGTGCCGAGGACCACCGGCAGGCTGAGCAGCGGGTATGGCGCATGCAGGCCCAGCAGGTAGTGATAACCGGTGGCGACCACGGTGGCGGCAAAGCACAGCATGAAGCCGTAGAAGGTCAAATGATGATAGCGTCGACGCCACAGCGTGTAGCGATCGTCGGCGTTGTTGCAGCCTTGGCCATGGCCGCCATCCAAGTACTTGAGCGTCAGCACTGCGCTCGCTGCCTCCTGCAATGCACCGTTGGCCGGTTGCCGCGCTTGGGCGGGCGACACAGTGCGCCAGAAGCGCCTCAAAGCCACGCCCAGGGCCACCCCGGCTGCGCTGAACACGCCACCGAACAAGAGCGCCAAGGTGTTGTGCGGGAACACAGCGTAAAAGTCTCCGGCCAGCAGCCCAGGCAGCAAAGTGCCGTTGACCTGCAAGGCCAGCAGCAAGAACAGCGACAGCGCCAGCGCCAACGCCACGGCGACGAAGGTGCCATTGCGCCGGTAGAGCTGACCGAAACGGGCCGGCCAAGCGTACTCAGCGTAGGTCTGCCCGCGCACCTTGGCCATGGCCTGCGGCACGTTCACCGCGAACGCATGCGGTGCGGCGTACTGACAAGCGTGCAAGCAGGCGCCACAGTTGTGGCAGAGGTTGGCCAGGTAGTGGATGTCGGCCTTGCCGAAGTCGAGTCGACGGGTCATCGCCGGGAACACGGCACAGAACCCCTCGCAATAACGGCAGGCGTTGCAGATGCGCATCTGCCGGTCCACCTCCTGCTCGTCCAGGTTCAGCAGCGCGATCAGTTCGGCCTGTGGCGGGGCGGGGTCGAACACGCGGGGGTCACGCATTTGCACAGTCATGCTGGGCCTCCAGGGGGGAAACACAATGGCCGGCGGCAGCAGCCGCCTGGGTGCCGGCGATGCGGCCAAACGCGGTACCGATGGACATGCCGACACCGGCGGTGTAGCCCTTGCCCAGCACGTTGCCGGCCATCATCTCGCCGGCGACGAACAGGTTGGGGCTGGGCCGTCCAGCGAAATGCACGGCGGCCGTGGCATCGGTGCGCAGGCCGAGGTAAGTGAACGTCACCCCCGGACGCAGCGGGTAACCGAAGAACGGCGGCTTATCGATCGGCAAGGCCCAATGGCTCTTGACCGGTTGCACGCCGTCGGTGCGGCAATCGTCCAGCCGGGTGTGGTCGAACGTGCCGGGGCGGCATGCCTGGTTGTAGGCGCGCAGGGTCTCGAGAAACGCAGGCACCGGCAGCTCGAGTGCTACGGCCAAGGCCTCGAGACTGTCGGCGCGGGTGCCAGGGAACACCGGCGGCATGAAACGGCCCAGGGCCTTCTGGTCGATGATCGAGAACCCCACCTGACCAGGCTGCTGGGCCACCAGGCGCCCCCAGATGGCATAGCGCTTGGGCCAGAAATCCTCGCCTTCGTCGTAGAAACGCTGGCCGTCGCGGTTCACCACCACGCCAAGCGACACGCAGTCGATGCGCGTGCAGATACCGCCGTCGTACAGCGGTGCGCGGGCATCGATGGCGACCATGTGGGCCTGGGTCGGGTCGCCGATGGTGTCGGCACCCAGGTCGATCATGCGCCGCAGCAACGCGCCGTCGTTGAAACGCGTGCCCCGCACCAGGAAGTTGTCCGCCGGCCACTCGCCGCGATCATTCTGCCCCCAGGCCTCTCGCAGCCATTGTCGATTGGACTCGAAGCCGCCGGCCGCCAGCACGCAACTGCGCGCCTCGATGCGCTCGGCGGGCAGGCGCCGCCCGTTGACGTCGCGGGCCGCCAGGTGGGCAGCGATGAAACGTCCATCGCGCAACTCCAGATCGCACACCGGGCTGTCGTAGCGCACCTGCACACCTAGCCGCTCGGCGCTGCGGTAATAAGCATTGACCAGGGCTTTGCCCCCGCCCATGAAGAAAGCGTTGGTCCGGGCAGTGTGCAGCGCACCCGACAACGAGGGCTGGAAGTGCACGCCGTGGCGGCGCATCCAGCCGCGGCAGTCGGACGAGGCACGAATCACCAGACGCGCCAGGGCCTCGTTGGTCTGGCCATCAGTAACCTTCAGCAGATCCTGCCAGAACTCTTCTTCGGGGTAAGCCTCCACCAGCACGTCCTGCGGGGCATCATGCATGCACCGAAGGTTACGGGTGTGTTGGGAGTTGCCGCCTCGCCAGGCGCGGGGCGCGGCTTCCACCAGCATCACGCTGGCGCCGGCCTCGCGCGCCATCAGCGCGGCGCAGAGGGCAGCATTGCCGCCGCCAATGACAAGTACATCGATCATGTCGCCTCCAGGGAGCGAGAAGCCAGGGTTGGGCAGCTCCTCGCGGACCCCGGACTCTAGGGGTTCGCGTACCTTGGGCGAAACACGATTGCAGGGGGGAGGTCTTCAGTTTTTCTAAAGGGGCGGTCGTTCGCAGGCACTCACAGCAAACGCGCCCCTGGCCAGCGATCCTGCTGCACCAACTCGCGCGACACTTCATGCAGCACGATTCGCGTGGCAAGTGCAGCAGGCGAGAGTTCATCATCGACCAGGCTCACCACCAAGTTGCGACGCTGAGCTTGCGGATCGTCGATCGAAAACACCCGCAAGCCTGCCTGCATGGCCCGCGCCACAGTGGCGCCGGGTTGAATCGTCGCGGCGTGACCTGCGCTGACGCAATCCATGAGAAGCGACAGGCCATCAACCTCCATGACGATATTCGCGTCCAATCCGACGCGCTCAAGGATGACGCGTAACGTGGCGCGAAGACCGTGCTGGGCACTGGGCATGACCAAGGGCAGCGAGGCGATCTGCTGCAACGTCAGCGACGTCCCCCAGTCAGCCTTGGCCAAGGCTACCGGAACCAATGCGAACAGCCGCTCCTCCAGCAGCGGCCGCGCATCCAGCCGAATGCCAGCCTCCAGCTGAAACAACACCGCCAAATCCAGGTGCCGAGTATTGAGCTGGTTCACCAGGTAGCCCGACAGCATTTCCACCAAATGAAGACGGATATCAGGGTAGCGCTCGCGCATCCTGGCGATCAGCGCCAGGCCCAATACCGAAGCCGTGGTGGGTGCCATACCGACGCTGGCGTACCCACTCATACGCCCACTGCGTGCGGCCAACATGGCGTAATCGGCCTGGCGCAGCGTCAGGCGCGCATGGTATTCGAATGCCAAGCCTGCCGCGGTGGGCGTGACGCCAACGCTAGAGCGTGTCAGCAGGCGGGTACTCAACTCACTTTCGAGCTTCGTGAGTTGCTGGCTCAACGCTGATACCCCAACGCCCGTTTCGAGCGCGGCTCTGCCGAGGCTGCCACACTCCAGCACACTCAGAAAGTAACGAAGCTGGCGTAACTCCATCAAAAGCATCTCCCATTCAGCAATGTCGGCGGCTCATTGAGTATCAAGCTTTGGCACAGATAAATGTTAGCGGCCGGCGAACACACCTTTAGAATTTCAGAATCAAGGGGAATGGTGTCCGCCTGATTTTTACCGGACGCGATCACCCTTATCTCCAGGTTTTTTCGGGCGCTAACGAAGCGCTTATTCCAAACCCTTTAAAACTCACGTAGTGCGCCAAGTATCGTCGGCACCTCGATCAATGCTTTCGTTGACCCTGAATACCAACGTACCGGCGAAATATTCGAACCCGCTCATTCAGGCCTACAGCGACGGAGTTCGGGGGTGAAATGCATGCTCGCACGGCCGCATTACCAGATCGCAATATCGTAGGTCAGGTAGATCCGGTTGCTGTCGCGCCCTCGGGAGAAGTCAGAGCGGTAGACGTAGTTGCGAAGCTTCACACCCAGACCTTTCACAGGCCCGGATTGCACCACGTAGGCAAGCTCCACGTCACGCTCCCACTCGCTGAGCCCGGCATCAGCCGAGCGACCGTTGTCCCCGCTCAGGTAGCGCGCCATGAAGGTCAGCCCGGGGACACCGGCCGCAGCAAAGTTGTAGGCATAGCTCGCCATCCAGGTTTTTTCTTCCTCCTCGATGAACTTGCCGATGCCAACGTTGCTGAACGAGTAGACCGTAGCGCCGCTGATGTACGGCAACCCAGCCTCGCCGTCGAGTATCTGGTAACCCGCGCCGAAAGTGTGCCCAGAATGAGCGTAGGACAGCAGCCCACTGAACATGTCATTGTCTATCTGACCACCATGAGCGGCCCCGCTGTCCCGGCTCTTGAAATAGCGCAAGTCGGTGGTCAATACGCCGCCGGCCAACGGCAGTTCGTGGACCAGGCCTAGGTAGTCCTGGCGGTAGAAGTGTTCGAGCTGGCCGTGGAAATAGCTCAAGCGCAGCTGCTTGTTGGCGGCATAGTCGGCTCCGGCAAAGCTGAAATCGCCAGACTCGCTGCCACTGTAACCATCCAGGTACAGGCCGGTGCTGTCGGAGGAGTCCCGCTGCTTGAAACGGTCCAGGTGGCCGGCGGTCAGGGTCAGGCCATCGACATCAGTACTGGTCAGCTGCGTACCCTGGTAGGTCTGCGGCAACAATCGCGCATCGTTGTACACCAGCACCGGTGTCTTGGGCAGCAAGGTGCCATGCTTGACGATGGTCTGCCCCAGTCGCGCCTTGGCCGTCACACCGGCACTGACGAACTCGTCCGCGGCACGGCCATCGTCATGCACCGGCAGCAAGCCGGTACCGCTGCGCCCGCGGCCGGAATCGAGCCGTACGCCTACAAGCCCCAGGGCATCGAGCCCCAACCCCAGCGGGCCTTGGGTGAACCCTGATTGGTAGTCGAGCAGAAAGCCCTGTGCCCATTCCACACGCTCGCTCTTTGCAGTTACAGCAGCACGGGCGCTCATGCCTTGTTCGTCGCGGAAGTTTTCGTTGAAGTAAACGTTGCGCAGCTGCAGCTTGAGCTTGCCGTCGTCGATGAATCCGGCAGCGCCGGCCACAGGCAGCCAGCCGCAGAGCAGGCCACAGGTGGCCCCACGGAAAACAGTTCGGGACATTTTCAATACTCTGTTGTTGTTCTTGGATGAGGTGGGCGCCAGCAGCGCCCGAGGCAGATCAGACGAAGAAGGACAATGCACCCGTGACCAAGGCCAGTGCAGTGATGACCAGTGATGTCAGCACCGCCCATTTCACGGTGGCCTTCTGGAAGTCGCCGATGTCGCGATCGACAATGCCCACCAGCAGCAATGTCGATGCCACCAGCGGGCTCATCAGGTGCACCGGCTGCCCCAGCACCGAGGCGCGGGCGATTTCAACCGGGTCGATGCCGTAGGCGGCCGCAGCGTTGGCAAGGATCGGCACCACGCCAAAGTAGTAGGCGTCGTTGGACAGTACGAAGGTCAGCGGCATGCTGGTCAGCGCCACCACCAGCGGGAACCAGTGGCTCCAAGCCTCGGGGATCCAGTCGACCAGGGTCTGCGCCAGTGCATCGACCATCTTTGTGCCCGAGAAGATCCCCGCGAAGATACCTGCGGCGAATACCAGCAGTACCACGGTCATGGCGTTGCCGGAGTGGGCGAGGATGCGCTCTTTCTGCAGATCCAGTTGCGGGTAGTTGATCATCAGCGCTGCGACGAAACCGATCATGAACAACAGAGCGGAGTGCATGACGCCCATCACCAGCGCTGTCATGACGGCAATCACCAGCACCAGGTTCACATACGCCAGGCGCGGGCGCTTGTGCGGGTTGTCGCCGAGGATCTCCTTGATGTAGCAGTTGCCGCCACCCGACTCCAGGGCGATGTTGCCAATGCGTCGGCGCTCGGCGCGGCCCAGCAGGTAGGCGGTAAACACCACCCAGGCGGCACCGCCGATCACGGTCGGCAGCATGGGGATGAAGTACTCGGTCGCATCCAGCCCGAGCGCGGCAATGGCCCGGGTGGCCGGCCCACCCCAAGGGCTCATGCCACTCATGATGCTCAGCGACAGCATGGATACCGTGGCCAGGATCATCGGGTTCATGCCGATGCGCTTGTACAGCGGCAGCATGGCTGCGCAGGTAATCATGTAGGTGGTGGTGCCGTCACCGTCGAGCGCCACCAGCAGCGACAGCAGTGCGGTACCGATGGCGATCTTGATCGGGTCGCCATTGACGCGCTTGAGGATCTTGCGGATCAGCGGGTCGAACAGGCCGGCATCGATCATCAGGCCGAAGAACAGGATGGCGAACAGCAACAGCGCTGCCGAGGGCGCCACCATTTTCAAGCCATCAAGCATCATCTTGCCCAGTTCGGGGGCGAATCCACCGATCACAGCGAAGATAATGGGTACCACGGTGAGCGCAACGATTGGCGACAGGCGTTTGCTCATGATCAGGTAGGTGAAGGTCACCACCATGATCAGGCCCAGGAGTGCGAGCATGGTCTTTTCTCTTGTTTTTATTCTATTGCGGCCATCTGCAAGGCAGACGGCCCCCTACCCCACTCGGTATCGCCAGGATGCTGAGTGGGATTTCAAGTCAACAATGGGAGATGGAAGAGGCTTTCAGCTGTGATGCCGAGGCTCGGCAGACCAGTCGGCCTGCGCAATATCCGCCTCGTCCGGAGCAGCCGAAATGCCGTTCAGGCGGCGCAGCAAGGTTTCCCGTTCACAGGCATTCTCCGACAGCGAGATGACCACCGTGGCCACGGCGTTGCTGGCCAGGCTGGTCAGGGCACGCGCCTCGGACATGAAGCGATCGACGCCGATCAGCAATGCAAGCCCTGCCAACGGGATGTCGTGAATGACGGTCAAGGTCGAAGCCAGTGCAACGAAGCCACTGCCGGTCACACCCGCTGCGCCTTTTGACGACAACAGCATGATCGCCAGCATCGTCACCGTCTGGCCCAGGCTCAGGTCGATGTTGCAGGCTTGAGCGATGAAGACTGCCGCCAACGACAGGTAGATGGCTGTACCGTCGAGGTTGAAGGAGTAACCGGTTGGCAATACCAATCCGACCACGCCTTTCTTGCAGCCCAATTTCTCCAGTTTCTCCAGCATGCGCGGCAGCACGGGCTCGGTGGACGAAGTGCCGAGCACAACCAGAAACTCCTCGCGGAAATAGCGCAGCAGCTTCCACAGGCTGAAACCATGGGCACGGCAGATACCACCGAGCACTACCAGCACGAAGAACGCACAGGCGATGTAGAGCGTACCGACCAGCTTGGCCAGTGCCCCCAGGGACGTCACGCCGTACTGCCCGACGGTAAAGGCCAGCGCACCGAAGGCGCCGACCGGGGCGAAACGCATCAGGTAGCCAAAGATGCGAAACACCATGGTCGACGCAGATTCCAGCACATCGAGTACAGGCTTGCCCTTCTCGCCCATGGACGACAGGGCAAAACCGCTGAGCACCGCGATGAACAGCACCGGCAACACTTCGCCCTTGTTGAACGCCCCGATGAAGGTGTCGGGAATGATGTGCATGAAGAAGTCGACCACGCTGAGCTTTGCCGCAGACGCGGCGTACTGGCCGAGCCCCGCGGTGCTTAGCGTGGCAGGGTCGATGTTCATGCCGACACCTGGGCGGAACAGGTAAACCGCTGCCAGGCCGATCATCAGGCTGATGATGGTCAATACCAGGAACAGCAGCAAGGTCTTGCTCATCAAACGCCCGAGGGAGCGCTTGTCGGTCATCCCGGCGATACCGGTGACGATGGTGCAGAAGACCACCGGCGCGATCATCATCTTGATCAGCTTGATGAACGCATCACCAAGGGGCTTGAGCGCAACGGCCTGTTGCGCCCAGAAGTGACCGACCACCACGCCCAGCAGGACGGCGCAGAGGATCTGGAAGTACAGCGATTTGGCGAGTCTCATGAGGCATCACCCATTATTGAAATTTTGCGGATGCGCTTGTTGCGAATGTACAGGTCTGGACTACCGCCTGGGCCTACCCCGCCAATCTGCGGAATGTAGGCGCGTAAACGAAGCCTGAGAACAGTCGCCGGGCGGTTCGCACCACAGAGGCCTGAATCGTCCTGCCATCGGCACCGCTGCGTGACAACGCGACATCGATACCGCCACTTGGGTGTTCCAGGCGTACCTCGGCCAGTTGCTCGGCGCCCTCGCCCAGCAGTTCGCCGATCACCGTGCCTGGGCTGACGCAGGCAGTCGCCAGCCCTATCGCTCCGGTGATAGCCAAGGCACGGTGGCAGTTGTGCGGCATGAAGTAGCGGACCTGCAACGTGCCGTCATAACGGGGTTTGGACACCAGAACAGGCTTGGGGATGACCATACCGCTGACATCACCCAGGCCCATGGCCTTGCCGACTTTCAGCCGCAACGCCTCTAGGCGCTCGAGCAGTTCGCCGTTGGCATCGAGTTCGGCCGGGGATTCCGAGCCGGTGACGCCCAGTTGGCTGGCCTCCACCACCATCATCGGCATGGCCATGTCGATGCAGGTGACCGCAACGCCGTCGATCACATCCTTGGCCTTGCCAGTCGGGAACAGCTTGCCGGTCTTGCTGCCGACCGCATCGAGGAAGGTCAGGTGCACCGGAGCGGCAGTGCCCGGTACGCCATCGATCGCCGTGCGGCCTTCATAGCGCACGATGCCGCCGGGGGTTTCCACCAGCGAATTGACGAAAGTGCCGGTGTTGAGGTTGCGAATACGCACGAGCGTCTTACCGTCCTGACCTTTGACAAGACCTTGCTCGATGGCGAACGGGCCAACGGCGCACAGCATGTTGCCGCAGTTGGGGGCGGTATCGACCCGGCGCTGGGCGACCATGACCTGCACGAACAAATAGTCGACGTCGGCGTCGGCGTGCAGCGAGGGGCTGACAATCGCTACCTTGCTGGTCTGCGGGCTACCGCCACCGATACCGTCGATTTCCAGTTCATGCCCGGAACCCATCAGGTTGATCAGCAATTCGTCGCGTTCGACCACATTGGCAGGAAGGTCCCATGCGTGGAAAAAGGGGCCCTTGGAGGTGCCACCGCGCATGAGTACGCAAGGAATTCGTTGCATGATTTCGCACTCTTGTTGATCAATGGACATCATTGATGCTGTGGACAAAAGATTGACAGGGATGGATAAATCAATCCAATGCAAAGATCGTAGCTATTATTGTGATCTAAGCATCAATTCAGACCTGACTGCCAAGAGCGATCCGAGATGGAATATGAGCTGCAAGACATACGATCTTTCGTGAAAATCGCCGAACTCGGCAGCTTCCACGAAGCAGCAGAAGCGTTGCACCTGTCGCAGCCCGCCTTGAGCCGGCGGATCAAGAAGCTCGAGGAAGGCTTGGGCACTTCGTTGCTGGAACGCACGACCCGTCGCGTCAGCCTGACGAGTGTCGGGCGTGACTTCCTGCCCAAGGCCAGGCGCTTGCTGGATGACTTCGAAGACTCGATCCTGAGCATCCGCGAACTCGCAGAACGCCAGACCGGTCAGGTAACCCTCGCCTGTATTCCGACTGCAGCGTTCTATTTCCTGCCGTCGGTGATCCGTGACTACAACGAGCAATACCCCAAGATCCGCATCCGTCTGCTGGACCTCAGTGCCAACGACGGGCTCGAAGCCGTGCTGCGGGGAGAAGCCGATTTCGGCATCAACATGATGAGCGGCCAGCATCCGGATATCGAGTTCGTCTCCCTGGTACAGGAGCATTTCGTCCTGGCCTGCCGCAGGGACCACAAGCTGGCGAACCGTGAAGCCGTCACCTGGACAGAACTGGCCGACTACCGCCTGATTGGCGTAGGCCGGCTTAGCGGTAACCGGATGCTGCTGGACCATGCCCTGTCCGGTCTCAACTTGCGGCCCAAGTGGTTCTACGAGGTTCAGCACCTGTCCACCTCGCTGGGCATGGTCGAGGCCGGGCTGGGCGTGTCGGCAATGCCCAGCCTGGCCATGCCCAGCGCCGACCACCCGACGCTGGTCAGCGTGCCGCTGATCGAGCCCCAGGTAACCCGCACCCTGGGGCTGGTCTACCGCAGAGGGGCGTCGCTGTCGCCGGCAGCGGAGAAGTTCGTGTCGATCCTGCTGGACAAGTGGCCCAACCGTTGAACGAAATGCCTTGCTTCCGGCTCGGCATGGCGCAGGGAAACACGAGCTGAGTTCATGGTTCACTCCCCGCCCAGGCCCAGCTGGTCGGGCCGGCGCTTCTCGATTGCAAACTTGCGCAGTGCCGAGTCTGGTCAGCAGGGCGGCACGGCACAAAACACCCTTGGTAATATTGCGAATGACCGTGAGAAGGCTTCGGAAGCCGGCAAGAAAGGCGGTCAATGCCCCGGGGGAGATCTGAGGATCAACAAACAGGGCAAGGCAGCGGCGGTGACCTTCAGGACGTTGCGTTGGTTGAAGCCAATGTGGCGGTCAAGGAGGACTACCGCTGGCAGCAAATCTGACCGGGAGGAAAGTAGGGACGAAGCGTCGCAAGCTATTCAGGACGAATACAGCGGGATGACGGAAGACAACCGCTGAGCCGCCAGGGCTATGGGAAGCCCGTGTTTCTTAACCCGCCCGAAGTTTAGATGGAGCGGTTTGCATTGAGCAGTTGGCCGTCAGCACCTGCGTCTAACGACCAACCTCGAACTACACAGTGTCCTAGGCCACCTGCTTCGCTTCTGGCCGTTGATCGGTAGCCAGACGCCTGGCTCTACCAACACCCCAGGCCAGAGCTCGAGTCATGGATTCGCCTGGGCGAGAATCGAACGCTTCTTCATGCAATGCCATTCCACATCCAGCGTACACACCGATGAACATTTGCGTCTGACCGGTGCGCGAGAGCCTGACCTGGACATCAATCATGGTGCCGTCATCAAGCTCTTCGTCATGGATACGATGATGAAGCACTGGATCCGCCCAATCCCAAAACACATCACCTCGAATACGCATGCCGCCCTCCTACGACTTTAGTCTTATATGGAACCCTCACCATAGCAATGCGATGAGGCAGTTCAATGACTTAGGCGGTAGAAACATGAGTATCAGACGACCGGCCCCAATTCCGATACAAGAAAATTTTCTTGTACAACTTTCTGGTCAAGTGGACAGAGCAGGCGACCGCGTTGCCAAGAGGTGCATACACTTCGTTCCTGCAGCGGAAAACAGTCTGCCCCCCTCAAGCATTACCACTGAATCTGTTGTTTTGAACTTTGCATGGCCTGCAAGCTTCCCCTGCATACCCCACGATTTTGTGAGGCAGGAGTGAGGAGCATGCGAGCACTGACTTACCACGGAGCAAACGATGTAAGGGTCGATAACGTTCCTGATCATGTCATCGTTCAAGAAGACGACATCATCCTCAAGGTGACTTCCACGGCCATTTGCGGCTCCGACTTGCACCTCTATCTAGGCAAAATTCCAGAAACCGAAGCAGGCGATATCTTTGGCCATGAGTTCATGGGCATCGTCGAAGACACCGGGCGTGCAGTCAACAATCTCCAGATCGGCGACCACGTGGTGATTCCCTACCGCTTGGCCTACGCCCACTACGTGTAGAGGAGGCAAAGTCATGAACGGGCTCGCCAGCTACTTCTGGATTGCCGTAACGGCAATTCTTCTACTCATCGACCTGTGGGCCATCGTCAGCGTGTTCCGAAGCGACAAGACCGATACGGTCAAAGCGGCCTGGGCCCTGCTGATCGTCGCGCTACCGCTGGTTGGCCTGGGTATCTGGGGCGTTGCTGGCCCGCGTGGTATCAAGCGAGGTACCGGGCCCACTTCCGACGAGCACAGCAAAGGCTGACATTTCCAAGCTCCACTTACAGGGGTTTCAACATGATCGATCAAGCAACAGGCATGAAATCAGGCGAACGCTATCGCGTGGAAAATGTGGAGCGCGCTCATCAGTTTCCAGGCTTCTTTCAAGACGGGAAGTATTATCTCGGCCCTGAACTTCTCACCGCCGTGGGCTGGCTTGAGGGTACACGCTTCATCTACGATAGCCTGGATCCCGCAGGTGAACCCGTTTTTCCAAACCGAGAGGCAGGCACGGTCGAAGGGCTGACGTTGACCCTGGTCGATGGCACCGCGCTTGAACTCTCGCGGATCGAGGCCAGCGAAACCGTTGCCCCCCTTGACCACAGTGCCTCGGGTACAGAACGAGAAGCCCCTAACAGTGGCGCTTCGGTCAAAGGGCCTCTGCGCGGCAAGGTCGTGGTGGTCACTGGCGCTTCCAGCGGTATTGGCCGAGCCGCGGCGCATGCGTTTGCGTGCAAAGGTGCTCGCTTGGTGCTCGCCGCACGCGACGAAGAGGCTTTGTTCGATGTCCTGGATGAATGCACCGATTGTGGAACCGATGCCATAGCGATCGCGACCGATGTCACCCGCAACGACCAGGTTCAAGCGCTGGCGGCGCAGGCCGCAGAATTTGGCCATGGGCGAATCGATGTCTGGGTCAACAACGCCGGGGTTGGTGCGGTCGGCCACTTCGAGGACACCCCATTGGAGGCACACGAACAGGTCATCCAGACCGACCTGCTCGGTTACCTGCGAGGTGCCTACGTCGCCCTTCCCTTCTTCAAGGCGCAGGGCAGCGGCATTCTGATCAACACGCTGTCGCTGGGCAGCTGGGTGGCCCAGCCCTATGCCGCCGCTTACTCGGCGAGCAAGTTCGGCTTGCGTGGACTGACCGAGGCATTGCGGGGCGAATTGACGGCGTTTCCCGACATTCATGTCTGCGATATCTATCCTGCAGTTATGGACACACCGGGCTTCCGGGATGGGGGCAACTACACCGGGCATGCGTTGACACCACCAGGCCCCATATACGATCCCGAAATGGTGGCAAAGGCTATGGTGGCCTGCGCAATCTCGCCTCGGGCTCACACCACGGTTGGCGCTGCGGCGCGCCTCGCGCATCTGGCCAGCTACCTGATACCCGGGCTGCCTCGGTTGTCAGGGAGACTGACGCGCTGGGGGATAAATCGCAGCCCCATAGCCGAAGCATCATCTGGCAACCTCTTTGAGCCTCCAAGTGGCAGGAGGGGTATCGACGGAGGCTGGAGGAAGCCAAAAGGCAAAACGCCGCTGCTGATAGGCGCAGCGGCGCTGGGAATCCTCGTGGGTCTTACACTCACACATTCACGACGCAGGTAACTAAGAGCAGTCTGCGCACTGAGCAATGAGCGTGGTCTCATTGCGAGATCACGTGCGCTTCCTGCTCTGCTGACGAACTCGTGGGATTAACCGGGCGATAGTCCTCTCCTGCTACCGCTCTCAACTAAGCAGCGTCAGCCCCAGCCAAGTGCCCACAGCATGTCCTTGACCAGTGCGAGCAAAATCTTCCCAAGCCTGGAGAATGAGCTCGGTGTGCTGTGTGATGAGGTCAAAGAGCCGCACGTCAGGTCCTCGGCGTAATCTTAGGCCTCAAAGGTGAATAATCTGCGTAGCCGACGCGGATCACTGAAGATGAATGCGATGAGGGGAAATGCGTGTAACTTTGCCGATGGGTGCCCAGACGCCTATCCTGCCCTCACGCTCCAGGGAACAGCCGCACTGCCAGCTAGCGTTGCTGGCGGCGCGAGCCCAACTGGATCCAGACCGGCGCATGATCGCTGGCCTTCGCTTCGTTGCGCACCCAGGCATCCACGCCCGCCTGCTTCAGATAAGGGCTGAGACTGAGGTTGAGCAGCAGGTGATCAATACGGAGCCCGGCATTACGCGCCCAATGATTGCGAAAATAATCCCAGAACGTGTAGATGCGCTGCTCGGGATACAGGTGGCGAACAGCATCGACCCAGCCCTGCGCCAGTAACTGTTGGAAATACGCCCGCGATTCAGGTTGCAGCAGCGCGTCCTTGAGCCATGAGCGCGGGTTGTAGATGTCCAGATCGGTCGGCACAACATTGAAATCGCCGGCCAACACCGCAGGGTGGCCGCTGCCATGCAGTGTTTGGGCATGCTTGATCAGGCACTCGAACCAACGGAGTTTGTAATCGAACTTCGGGCCGGGTTGCGGGTTGCCATTGGGCAAGTACAAACAGCCCACCAGCACGCCGTGCACCGCAGCTTCCAGATAGCGGCTTTGCTGATCGTCCTGCATGCCAGGCAGCCCGCGACGTACCTCCAGCGGCTCGCTATCACGCGCCAGGATAGCCACGCCGTTCCATGAGGGTTGCCCTTGGTAAAGGCAACCATAACCTGCCGCTTCGATGGCCTGGCGAGGAAACTGCTCGTCGGCCGCCTTTAGTTCCTGCAAGCAGGCAATGTCCGGCTGCTCCCGTTCCAGCCAGGCCAACAGCGCGGGCAGGCGGCTGCGGATGCCATTGATATTGAAGGTGGCGATCTTCAGCGCTCTCATGCGTGGGGGTCACTCACATGAGCCTGCACGGCATCTTCCAGTGCCCGGATATGTGCCTCATCGGCCAGTGCCTTCAGCGCCAACCAGTCATCCCAGTCAATCGCACCATCGTCCCGCAGCGCCTCGGCGGTGCGTACCAGTTCATGGTGGTAGGCATCCGGCGATTCGCGCCGGTAGCTGATGTCGTCGTACTGCGCGTACCAGGCTTCAAGTTCAGGAATGCTGCGTTCGATACTCATGACGGCCGCCTCGTTCAATCCCTGCTAGTCAGAGCCCAAGAGCCGCGCAACGTTCAACCCAGACAGTCAGTCGGTCAGCCCCCCTACCGCTGAAGTAGTGCATGGTAACTTCTCATCCCATCCGAGGCGTCCCATTTCCAAGTCTGGAGAGTCCGGGTCGAACTTCATGTCCTGATCAATCGTTGCATAAACGCAAGGATGGGGGCCCTTCTGCTGCTGATCGTCGGGTTGATTCATTGGGCGGTCTCCGAAGTGTGATGTATTCAACGCCACGGACTTGCCCCCTTCTGAACAGGCTGTTCATGAAATACCTGAGTGAAACCCTGGCCTTCGGTGGACGATTGCAGCACCGGTAACGTTACATTTGTCCATGCCAGCCACTCGTCAATCCTGATGAACCCTCTTGTCCTGCTGCCTGTCGCTACCGTTAAGTACAGGACCGCAGGGGGCTATTGTGAGCGAGATCCGCATTGGAATTTCCGGTTGGCGCTATGGCCCATGGCGCAAGGACTTCTACCCCGAGGGACTGCGCCAGAACGACGAGCTGGCGTTTGCCTCGCGGGCAGTCAACAGTATCGAAATCAACGGTTCGTTCTACGCACTGCAAACCCCCGAACGCTATGGCAAGTGGCGTGACGAGACACCGCAGGGGTTCGTGTTCTCGGTCAAGGCGCCGCGCTACATCACCCACGTACGCAGGCTCCGCGAAATCGACGAGGCGCTTGCCAACTTCTTCGCATCGGGCCCCTTGCTGCTAGGTGACAAACTCGGCCCCTTCCTTTGGCAGTTTCCCCCAAACCTGAAATTCGACGCGCAGCGCTTCAGCGACTTTCTGGCCAAGCTGCCACGCGACCGCAAAGCCGCTCGCAGCCTTGCGCGCCACGCCGCTGAACGCCTGCAAGGCAATGGCGGCACTGCCGTGCCGGGTAATGCGCGCCTGCGCCACGCCGTGGAAATCCGCCACCCCAGCTTCCTCTGTGACACCTTCATCAACCTGCTACGCAAGCACAAGGTTGCCCTGGTGGTCGCCGACAGCGCCGGCAAATGGCCCTATGTCGAAGAGGTCACGGCCGATTTCATGTACTTGCGCCTGCATGGGGATGTCGAGCTGTACAGTAGCGGCTACACGGCCAAGGCGTTGCGGCGCTGGCGCCTGCGCATACAAGCCTGGGCTGCAGGCAGCCAGCCTGAGGATGCTCAGCGTGTGGTGCGCCGCGCCCCGGCAAAACGCACCTCCCGCGACGTGTACTGCTACTTCGACAACGACCAGAAAGTCCATGCCCCTTACGATGCCCGCCGCCTGCTGGACAAGCTAGGGCTTGACGGCGAACTGGTGACCGAACCAGGCGTCGAGCCGCAGGAGCCGCTATGAACGCGACACTGCCCGCCCGTCGCGTCATCATCGACAAGATTACCGCGGTACATCGCCTGACGGTCCTGACCCTCATGGCCGCTCGGCCTGCTGCTGGCATTGCTTGAGAGCCTGCCACCGGACGAGCCGGTCATCGTCGCCGGCGACTTCAACGACTGGCGCCTGAAAGCAAATGTGCGGTTATCGGACTACTTGGTTGAAGCTGTCGGCAAGCCGACAAGCAGCTTTCCCGCGCACCTGCCGATGCTGCGCCTGGACCGTATCTACCTGCGCAATGCCCAGGCTTGCCCGGCACGGGTGTTATCCGGATACCCGTGGTCACATCTCTCCGACCATGCCCCGCTAGTGGCGCAGGTGACGCAGCCTTGCGCCACGCCCTGATCGATGCCGCGCGGCGCGGGGTGCGGGTCGGTGACGCTAATCCTCCAAGGGCAACCGGACATGCGCTGGTTACGCACGCTCTCGCGACGGCTCTACAACTACCTGTTGCGCGACCACGTGCGCATCCATGAGTACTGCCAACGACCGCTCCATGGCAAGGCTGCGTTGGTGGATAACGACTGGTCCACCGCTGGTGTCACATCTGGCAACAACTGGCATCATGGCGATATCGGATCACTCGCCGGGAATGTTTCATCCAGTGCTTTATCGACATTGGACTCTTTCGTCTGAGACAACTCACCACACTTGCAATCGCTCATTCGACAGGGTTCCCCATTGCGATGGCCATTCGCACAGGCCTCGCAGCAATAGGCCTTGCCATCCTGGACCACAGCGTTGGCATCCACGGTGCAAGAACAATGGGTGCAGGAACAACGTTGCTCATTCATCACGGCTCTCTCCCTTCGTCATCGGGCACCACGTCATCGGTCCACGGCTCGCCGTCCAGCGGCGCGGAGCGGGCCAGTTCGGCCTCGTCCAGGCCGAAGCCGCCACCGATCTCGTGGGCATCTACCTGGCGCAAGGCCTTGTCCGCCGCGCCGCCGCTGCCAGGCTCATCCGGATCGCGGTCCTCGGTGTCGTCGATTTAAATGGGCGGTCTTGGGTCATCAGGTGTGGACATGAACGCTCTCCATCTGTGGGCTTCACCCGGTCGACCCTCCCCGGCGGCAAATGATTCAGAGTTTCTGCCAGCCCCCACCCCTCGCATTTTTGAACTCCTCACGCCACCGCCGCCTCCCAAACCTGAGACCCGCGAACCCTTCCGGAGCCCATCATCGCCATGCCCCTGCAGGAGTACCAGCGCAAGCGCGACCTCAAAGCCACGCCCGAGCCGGCTGGCAAGCGCGGTCGGCCCCGCACCGCCCATGCGTTGCAGTACTGCATCCAGAAGCACGATGCCAGCCACCTGCACTACGATTTTCGCCTGGAGCTCGACGGCACGCTCAAGAGTTGGGCCATCCCCAAGGTCCCCTCACTGGATCCCAAGGTTTGGCGCTTGGCAGTGCACGTGGAGGATCACCCGCTGAACGAGACGCCACAGACGCTGCAAGCAATGCGCCTTCCGTCGCTCAGCAGGCACCCTGCCGCGAGCGGCTGGCCGAACAGTAGGTGAACAACCCTGAAAGGAGTTTCACCATGACACCCACAAAACCCTCTGCGTTTGTGCTTACCCTGTGCCTGGGCTTGGCTGCACCACTTGCCCTGGCTGCCACAGACCTGAACGATCAGCGCGCCCCGGGCGTGCAACCGCACGACAATGGTCAAATGAACGGCCAAGGCGGTGCCACGGGCTCAGGTACACCAGGCGATGGCATGGGTACGGGTAATGGCGGTACTGATGATAATGGGACGGACAACACGGGCGGAGACGGTACCAACAGTGGTTCGGGCACCGGGGGTAATGGCTCTGGTGGCAGCGGTACAGGCTCGGGCAGTGGTAGCGGAGGCTCATCGGGTAGTGGATCCGGCGCAGGTTCCGGCAGTTAGGTGAAATGGCCGATGGCAATGGACCACTCGGCCTGACTGCAGCGCACTCAGCGCCAATGCGTCATCAACGCACCCCGCATGCCGCCGACCGGATCTTGCTGAGGTAGCGGTACTTTGGCGATGCGCGCGACGGCACGCGGGTGCGCTGCGCTGTCGGGACGCTGGATGTCGTAGTTTTCCTGCCCGTAGGGATAGGCGCCGACCACCAGAAACTCATCGCTGCACTCGATGCAGCGATGGCCCGTACCAGCTGGCAGCACCAGCACATCGCCCCGCTCCACGCTAACGCTCTGCCCTGATTCCCCGCCAAGCGTCAACCGCGCCTGCCCACAGGCAATGCCCAGCGCCTCATGAGCGTTAGGGTGAAAGTGGTGATAATCGAAGATTCCGTCGCGCCACAGCGGGGTCCATTGGTGAGCCGCAAACAGCGCTTCGAATGCGCTGGCATTGTCCCCCGACGGATCGAGCTTCAACCGGTAGAACAGTATGGGAAAACGGCTGTTCGGCGTGGCGCCGTCGTCTTCGAAATACAAGGCCTGCACGCTGGCATCTTCGGTATTCATGAGCGTCATGATGCGCACCCTGGCGGTCATCGGTTCACCTTCGAACCCGTCGGCTGTTGCGAGGTTCCAGCCGGCAGACGGGTGAACATACCGTTGAAACTTTCCCGACACCTGCCAAGTCCAGACACCTATCGATGACAGAACGGGAGCAGGCAATGACCGGCACGGTAGGCGACTTTCTGGTGGAACGTTTGTATCAATGGGGAGTACGGCGCATCTTCGGTTACCCCGGCGACGGCATCAACGGGGTGTTCGGCGCGCTGAGCCGGGCCAAGGGCAAGATTGAATTCATCCAGGCCCGCCATGAGGAAATGGCCGCCTTCATGGCCAGCGCACATGCCAAGTTCACCGGCGAACTCGGTGTTTGCATGGCCACCTCCGGCCCGGGCGCCTCGCACCTGCTCACCGGCCTGTACGACGCACGCATGGACCACCAGCCGGTGCTGGCCATTGTCGATCAACAGGCCCGTGCGGCACTGGGCGGGCACTACCAGCAGGAGCTGGACCTGCTGTCGATGTTCAAGGACGTGGCCGGTGCGTTCGTCCAGCAGGCATCGACACCGGAGCAGGTGCGCCACCTGCTCGACCGTGCGGTGCGCACGGCCGTCGGCGAGCGCCGCGTTACCGCCATCATCCTGCCCAATGATCTGCAGGACCTGCCCTACAACGAACCGCCGAGGGCTCACGGTACGGTGCATTCCGGCATCGGCTACAGCAAGCCCAGGGTGTTGCCGTTCGACGAAGACCTGCAGCGCGCCGCCGATGTACTCAACGCCGGGCAAAAGGTGGCGGTACTGGTAGGTGCCGGCGCACTGCAGGCAACAGAGCAGGTGATAGCAATTGCCGAAATACTCGGCGCCGGGGTGGCCAAAGCGCTGTTGGGCAAGGCTGTGTTGCCGGACGACCTCCCGTGGGTCACCGGGTCGATCGGCCTGCTTGGCACCGAACCCAGTTATCAGCTGATGACCGAGTGCGACACCTTGCTGATGATTGGCTCCGGCTTTCCCTATTCCGAGTTTCTGCCCAAGGAAGGCCAGGCGCGCGGCGTGCAGATAGACCTGCAACCCGACATGCTCAGCCTGCGCTACCCGATGGAGGTCAACCTGGTCGGCGACGCCAGCGAAACACTGCGCACATTGTTGCCATTGCTTGAGCACAAGACAGACCGGCGCTGGCGCGACAAGGTGGAGACCTGGCGTGCGCAGTGGGACAAGACCGTGGCCAAGCGCGCACTGGTCAAGGCTGACCCGATCAACCCGCAACGCGTGGTCCATGAGCTGTCCCCTCGCCTGCCCGACCACGCCATCATCACCAGCGATTCCGGCTCCTGTGCCAACTGGTTTGCCCGCGACCTGCAGATTCGCCAGGGTATGCAGTGTTCACTGTCCGGCGGCCTGGCTTGCATGGGCGCAGCCGTGCCCTATGCCATTGCAGCCAAATTCGCCCACCCGCAACGGGCAGTGGTTGCTTTGGTGGGCGATGGGGCGATGCAGATGAACAACCTCGCCGAACTGATCACCGTGGCCAAGTACTGGCAGCAGTGGGACAACCCACAATGGATCTGTGCCGTGTTCAACAATGAAGACCTCAACCAGGTCACTTGGGAGCAACGGGTGATGGAGGGCGACCCCAAGTTCGAAGCTTCGCAGTCGATCCCTGACGTGCCCTACCATTTGTTCGCCATTTCCATTGGCCTGCAAGGTATCTACGTAGATCGCGAAGAGGACGTTGCCGCTGCGTGGGAGCGCGCGCTGGCTGCTGATCGGCCAGTCCTCATCGAGTTCAAGACCGACCCGAACGTGCCGCCCCTGCCACCCCACATCAAGCTGGAGCAGGCGAAGAAGTTTGCCACTACCTTGCTCAAGGGCGACCCCGACCAGGCGGGCATCATCGTGCAGACAGCCAAGCAGGTGCTCAGCTCGGTGCTGCCTGGCAAGAAGTGATAGCCACCTCTGCTGTTCGCCTGCAACGGGCTCCTGCCCTGCCAGGCGTGTCAGCAGAGGCACTCGACATCTTGCCCTTTCGATAGTCCGAGCGGCACTATTCTCCCCTGCGCCAAAACGTCTTGGCTGATCGGAGAAGTGATACATGGACATTCAGCGCCGGAACAACGTTCAAGTCCATGGCGAAGGCACTTCGACACTGGTGTTCTCTCATGGCTTCGGCTGCGATCAGACCATGTGGCACTATCTGTTCCAGCACTTCACCAGCCGTTTCCGCGTAGTGCTATATGACCTGGTCGGCGCAGGCGGATCGGATCTGGATGCATATGAGAGCGCAAAATACGGTTCGCTGGCTGGGTACGCACGAGACCTTAACGATGTCATAGATCACTTCGGGCGCGGCCCGGTGATTGTTGTCGGTCACTCGGTGAGTGCAATGATCGGCGCACTGGCCGACCGTCTTCACCCGGACCGCATCGCCGCGCACGTCATGGTAGGGCCCTCTCCTTGCTATATCGATTGCGAGGGTTACGTGGGAGGTTTCACGCTCGAAGACATCCACTCGCTGCTCCACACCCTGGACAGCAACTACCTGGGATGGTCCAGTGCAATGGCACCTGCCATCATGGGTTCACCAGGGCAGCCAGCACTAGGCGATGAACTTACCAACAGCTTCTGCCGCACAGAACCGGAGATCGCCAAGCAATTTGCACGCGTGACCTTTTTATCCGATAACCGCGAAGACATCTCCGGCCTGGATACTCCAACGCTCATTCTGCAATCTTCCGATGACCTGATCGCTCCTCTGGAAGTGGGCCGGTACATGCATGCGACCTTGCCCAACAGTGTTTTCCATCTCGTAGACAACGTGGGCCATTGCCCGCACATGAGCGCACCAGCAGCCTGTGCCGAAGCAATGGACGATTTCCTCAAGCCCTGGGTAGGCGAAAATGTCGATTGATCAGCCTCTGCTGCCCGAATTCGAAGATCTTTTCGACAGTGCCCCCTGTGGCCTGGTTGTCACCGACGAAGACGGCACCATTCTGCGCAGTAACCGGATTTTCAGCATCTGGATCGGCATCAGCCAGGAGGATCTTGCCCAGCGGCGGTTTCAGGATCTGCTGACTATGGGTGGAAGGATCTTTCATCAGACCCACTGGGCTCCCCTGATGCGCATGCAGGGTTCGGTCGCGGAGGTGAAACTTGAGCTCAAAAACGCCAGTGGGCACACCGTCACCACGCTGCTCAATGGCGTGAGGCGCGAGCATGTCAATGGCGTTTATTACGAACTGGCGCTGTTCGGGACAACTGATCGGGACAAGTATGAGCGCGAGATTCTGGAAGCGCGCCGGCGTGCCGAACAGCTGTTATGGGAAAAAACAACCACAGAGGCCGCTTTGCAGCAGGCAAAAGTGGAGCTTGATCTGGCCTATGAAAAATCCCTGCAGCGGGCTTTTTTTGCGGAACAAATGGTCGCTATCGCAAGCCATGACCTCAAGAACCCCCTCACCGCCATCAAGATGGCGGCAGACTTGCTGGCCCGAGGCGAACGTACACCCAGAGATACAGAATTACTTGGCCACATCAGTCAATCCTCCGAGCGCGCTCAACGTATGATCGCGGATCTCCTGGATTTTGCATTGGCCAGGGTAGGCCGTGGAATCGGCATTACCCGAAGGCAGGTTGATCTGCACCTGGTCATTGAGCGAAGCGTGAAGGAGCTACGCGTTGCCTTCCCGCAGGCAAAACTGATCCACAAGCAGGAAGGCGCAGGTATGGCAGAGGTCGACGCTGACAGGATGCATCAGATCATCGGGAACCTGGTGGCCAACAGCGTGGCTTACGGGGATCCTGGCCACCCCATCACGGTCACTTCTACCGTGCAGGGTGAGACGGCCATGCTCTCGGTGCATAACGAGGGTACAGCCATACCCGAATCTTCGTTAGGTAACCTCTTTGAGCCAATGACCAGAGTGAGCGAGCTGGACACTGACCTGAGAAGCGTAGGTCTTGGCCTTTTCATTGTTCGGGAAATAGCCAAGGCCCATGGCGGCGATGTGGCAGTGAGTTCCACGAACGAAACGGGTACATCATTCTGTGTGAGTTTCACCCGTACCGGTACCGCCGGGTGATAGCGCTGGCGGCGCCCGAGCTCAATTGCTGCCAGCGGCAAGCCGGTCCTGCCCCTGCTTGGCGGTGAGGGCCATCCTCGTGAGGGACGGCCCCACCCATGGAGCTGCCTGTGAACATCCATCAGGCTCAAGGCGTGAAGCCAAGCCCTTCAGAAAGGTCGGTGCCTTCCGGTTTGCCCCCTGCCCGCGCCGATGCGTTGCCACCCGCCTGATCCATCGATTCTTCGACCGACGTCTTCAACTCGCTACCCTTGGTCTTGAGCGCGTCGGTCAACCGGTCACTACTGGCGCCCATCAGTTCATCTTCCTTGCGGGTACTGGGCAACGCCGCCCCCAATGCCGCGCCCAGCGCTATCCCCAAGGCGGCCAATACCAGCGGTTGCTCGTGGAGCATCTGATCGAACTGCCCTTTCAGCGCCGTGGTCTGGTCTGCGACCTTGTGCGCTGAGTGACGCAGGTTATCCGCGGAAGCACCCATCGAGTCCCGCACATTGCTGCCAAGCTCACCTGCCCGGTCACGCACGTCATGGGCTTTCATGTGCACCGCGTGGCTGGCATCGTGCACCGCCTCCCCTGCGTGGGCAAAGGCATCCTTCACCGTGTCCACTGCATCTGCGATCTTCTCACCCAACCCAGGCCCCTGATGCGCGGGCCCGGGGTTGAAGGGGCGGTTCTGGTTCAAGCCCAGCCAGGCCAGGCCCAGTACGGTGAGGGTAGCGGGTACGGGGTTGTTCTTGAGCGTGGTGCCAAGGTTCTGGAAGAATTCACCGCCATTGCCCTTTGCATAGGCCAATAGCCGATCGACCATCTGGCCAGGGCTCAGGCGCTGTTCGAGGGCATCCACCAGATCGCTGATGTGCTCGCGCCTGGCGTTGATTTCCTGCTCGAGCAGGTCCGGGTCTGTGTGCGCGTCATGTTCGAAGGAAGTGGTCATGGCAGTTTCCTCTTCAACGTGTCCTTGTCCTGTTGCATGGCATGCAAGGTGCGATCAGGTGCCAGATGCGCGGGCTCGAACTGCTTCTTGCCCGACTGCAGCATGATGAAACCGATCACCACGGTAATTGCGCCGACGATCAACGCAGCCAACCATGGCTCGACCACCGTTGCCAGGGCATAGACTGCCGCCAGCAAGAGGATGATGAAACCCGCCAGAATCACCACAGCACCCGCTGCAACGGCCGCCGTCCCGGCTTTCAGGGTAGCCAGGTTGTGCTGTAGCTCGGCCTTTGCCAACGCCAGTTCCTTGGTGAACAGCTCCGGTACTTCCCGCATCAGCTGACGCAGCAGGCCACCGACACCGACCGCATCTTCGTCCGCCGAGCGTAATCCCGGGGTGGTTTGCAAGGGGTCCTTGTTCATCATTCACCTCCTTTGAGTGGATCACGCTCGAACGGGCTACCACTGACCGGCGTACCGGCGCCTGGCCCGATCGGGTCGATGGGGGTGTAAGGTTTGCGGGTGGATACGTCGCTACCGCGATCCGGCGTCACAGGCTGCGCAGGCCGCGGGTGGCGCCAATCGTCCGATGACGCGGCGGGAGCCTGACCATGAGTGGCGCTGGCCCGCATGAACCGCGACACGGCAAAGCCAAGTGCGACGCTCCCTGCCAAAAACAGCGCCGGGTTGCTCCGTGCCAGCTGGGCACCGCGTTGCAGCAGGCTCTCGGCGTTTTCATGCCGCAGCTGCGCGGCCAAGTCGCCCACGCACCCTGCTGCATGGCTCAGGTACTGCGATAACCCGAAGGTGTCGTTTTCTTGCAGTGCTTGCGCGGCTGAGCGTGCGCCCTGCTCCAGCGAATCAAGCTGATCGGCTGCGGTATCGCGGTAGTGCTCGAATTGCTCGCTGCCCTTCTGCCTGGCTTCACCTAGCAGCGCACCGGCCTCTTCGGTGATGGCCTGCGCGTGCTCCTGAGTGCTGCCAGGTGAAGACGTCGAGCCTTGATCGGTCTTGTCCATCGTTACGCCCTCGTAACTGAGTAATGAGCGAATGCCGTCATTACCGGGCATTCATTCGGAGGACGCAGGCGGGACGGCGGTAGTTCAGCGTGTGTGATCTATGACGCTTACCTGGCGGTCAAGATGAAACGGCACGATCAACCGCAGGCACTGAACCCGGGGCCGAGGCTTGGACCGCAATGGTAATCAGCGTGAGAGAGGGTGCTGCCCTGCAGCCTGGCAAGTAGGCTGAACGTTTTTCCGGCCCGGCCGGTCGCACGACAGAGACACAGCCAACTGTGCGAACCCTGACCGTGAGGACCTTCCATGAGCGCAACCGCCCCCGTGGGTGCCGAAGAGCACCACATTGGCCTGACCATCAATGGTCAGCCCCTATCACTGCTGGTCCTTCCCTGGACAACGTTGCTTGACCTGCTGCGTGAACAGTTGGACCTGATAGGCACCAAGAAAGGCTGCGACCACGGCCAGTGTGGGGCCTGCACGGTATTGCGTGATGGCAAGCGCATCAATGCATGCCTCACCCTCGCCGTCATGTGCGAAGGCGCCCACCTGGTAACTATCGAAGGGCTGGCCAGCGGCGGCGAACTGCACCCCCTGCAACGCGCCTTCATCCGCCATGATGCCTTCCAGTGCGGCTACTGCACCCCGGGCCAGATCTGCTCCGCAGTGGGGCTGGCGAACGAAGGCCATGCCAACACCCCACAGGCCATTCGCGAACAGATGAGCGGCAACCTGTGCCGCTGCGGTGCCTACAGCAACATCGTCGCTGCAGTGGAGGAAGCACTGCCGTCAATGAACGACCGGCCCCAAGCCACACAGGGAGGGACGAGCCCATGACGCCTTTCAGCTACCACAAGCCTGCATCGGTCAGCGAGGCAATCAGCCTGGCAGACCCCAGCTCGCGCTTCATTGCCGGTGGTACCAACCTCGTCGACCTGATGAAGGAAAACGTGGTTCGGCCCGAACGGCTGATCGACATCTCTGGCCTTGGGCTGAACGGTATACACGCCACCGCCAACGGGGGCGTGCTGATCGGCGCATTGGTCAGCAACGCCGACCTGGCCTGGCATCCGATGATCCAGCAGCTCTATCCACTGCTGTCAGAAGCCATCCTGGCAGGGGCATCCCCGCAGTTGAGAAACATGGCAAGCAGCGGTGGCAACCTGCTGCAACGTACCCGGTGCTACTACTTCTATGACACCGGCACCCCCTGCAACAAACGTGAACCCGGCAGCGGATGCCCCGCGCGTGATGGCCTGAACCGTATCCATGCCATTCTCGGCGCCAGCGCTGCCTGCGTCGCGACCCACCCCTCGGACATGTGCGTGGCATTGGCAGCGCTCGAAGCCGTGGTGCATGTGCAGGGGCCGTCCGGTGAACGCCAGATACCCTTCGCAGATTTCCATCGCCTGCCCGAGGACACCCCGGAGCGCGACAATCAACTGGCAGTCGATGAACTGGTGACAGGCATCGAGCTGCCGCCCCCGCTATTTGAGCACCACTACCGATACCTGAAAATTCGGGACCGGGCATCCTATGCGTTCGCGCTGGTGTCCGTTGCCGCTGCCCTGCGCTTCGATGGCGAGGTGATACAGCAGGCTCGCCTGGCCCTGGGCGGTGTTGCCCACAAGCCCTGGCGAGTTCCGGATGTGGAGCGCATGCTGATCGGCCAAGTGCCTTGCGAAGCGCTTTTCACCCAAGCCGCGCAAATGCTGCTGCAAGGTGCACAGCCCCTGAGCCACAACGGTTTCAAGGTAACGCTCGCGCAGCGGGCAAGTGTGCGGGCGTTGAGCGAGGCGGCGCTGGGCGCTGCAGGCAGGGGGGCACGACCATGAACAGAACCACACCGTTGGTCGGCACGCCCCTGGACCGCGTGGACGGCGTGGCCAAGGTCACCGGGCAGGCACGCTATGCGGGTGAGTACCCCGAGGCCGGGCTGCTTCATGGAAGTGTCGTGTCCAGTACCATCGCCCGAGGCCGGGTACTCAAGATCGACAGTGCCCTGGCAACCCGCGTGCCCGGGGTGATCGCCGTGCTCGACCATCGCCACCGGCCGCACATTTCCGGTTACGACGACGACTACAGTGACGCCGACTCGGCCGAGGGGTCGCCGTTTCGGCCGCTGTTCAACGACCGCGTGCTCTACAGCGGGCAGCCGTTGGCCCTGGTGGTGGCTGACACCTTGCAACTGGCGCGGTATGCAGGGTCGCTGATCAATATCGAGTATGAAGAAGAGGCCCACCAGACAGACCTGGGTGCCAGCCCGCAATCGCATGAAGCACCGGCCGAGACACCGGCACCGCGTGGCGACTTTGTCGCGCAGTTCGCCGGTGCACCGCTACAGATAGATGCCACTTACCTGACCGCTAATGAGCATCACAACCCGATGGAGCCACATGCGTCGACCGTGCTCTACAAAACGGACGGCACCCTGGAAATCCACGACAAGACCCAGGGTACGCAAAACTGCCAGGACTATCTGCACAAGGTGTTCGGCCTGCCAAAGGCCGACATCAGGGTGCGTGCCGCATTTGTCGGTGGCGCTTTCGGCTCGGGCTTGCGCCCGCAGTACCAGCTGCCGTTGGCAATGATGGCGGCATTGCACCTGCAACGCTCGGTGCGCGTCACGCTGACGCGCCAGCAGATGTTCACCTTCGGCTACCGGCCCCGCACCGAACAGCGGCTGCGCCTGGGCGCAGACGCGCACGGCCGGCTGCTGGCGATTGCCCACGATGCACTTGGCCAGACATCCCGCTTCGAGGACTTCACCGAGCATCTGGTGGAATGGAGCGGCATGCTCTACCAGTGTGACAACGTTGCGCTCAGCTATCGCTTGGCCCCACTGGATGTGTACACCCCGCTGGACATGCGCGCGCCCGGCGCTGCCTCCGGGATGATAGCGCTGGAATGCGCCATGGATGAACTCGCCTGCGCAGCGCAGATCGACCCGCTCGAATTGCGCCGGCGCAACTTCGCCGCCAACAATGCCAACGAGGGCAAGCCCTATTCCAGCAAGGAGTTGCTGGCGTGTTACCAGCAAGGCGCCGACCGTTTCGGCTGGGTAAACCGCAACCCGCTGCCTCGCAGCATGCGCAATGGCCATCAGTTGGTGGGTTGGGGCATGGCTGGCGGCGTCTGGGAAGCGATGCAGATGAAAGCCAGCGCCAAGGCCCGCATCGATGCACAGGGCCAGCTCACTGTCAGCAGCGCCACCACCGACATTGGAACCGGCACCTACACCGTCATGACTCAGATCGCCGCCGACGCTGCCGGGGTCAGGGTGCAGGATATCACCTTCGTGCTGGGCGACTCCTCGCTGCCCACTGCGCCACTTCAGGGCGGATCGTTCACCGTGTCGTCAGTGGGTTCGGCCGTGCGTCAAGCCTGCCTTGTGCTACGTAGCAAAGTGCTGGAACACGCGCGCAACACATACCCAGAGCTCGCCAATACCCCCACGGAGCAGATCGTTTTTGCTGATGGCTACCTGTACGCCGGCAGCCATCGCCTGGCCTTGGGAGACATCGTCGCCAGCGCCGCGGGTGCTGGTTTCGAAGTGCAGATCGATGCCGAGCCAGGCGCCAGGCGCCAACTGTTCTCCACCGCCACTCATTCGGCGGTGTTCGTGGAAGTCCACGTTGACGAGGACCTTGGCACCATCAGGGTGACCCGGGTGGTCAGCGCAGTGGCGGCAGGACGGGTGGTCAACCCAAAGACTGCAACCAGCCAGATCCTGGGAGGCGTGGTGTGGGGTGTGGGCATGGCCCTTCACGAAGAGGCGTTGACCGACCATCGGCTGGGCCGCATCGTCAACCACGACCTGGCGCAATACCACATCCCGGTCAACGCAGACATTGGGGATATCGAGGTGATCTTCGTTGAAGAGAACGATGACATCGTCAATGAACTAGGCTCCAAGGGCGTGGGTGAAATCGGCGTGGTCGGGGTGGCTGCGGCGGTGGCCAACGCTGTCTACCATGCTACGGGCAAGCGTGTAAGGGCGTTACCGATCACGCTCGACAAAGTGCTGTGATCCGGCGGGGGCTCGCAGCCAGGCGTCCTGGCGGCCAGTATCGAACCCAACCCCTCAGCTTTCATGCCGTCGGACTTGTTGGTGTGAACTTTGATGCCCCACATGGCTTCCCTTGCATACCCGCCCAGAAACCTTACGGCTGCAGGAGCTGACGTCCATGAGAGCGTTGACCTACCACGGAGCAAACGACGTCAGGGTCGATAACGTCCCTGATCCCATTATCAAGGAAGCAGACGACATCATCCTCAGGGTCACCGCCACGGCGATCTGCGGTTCTGACCTGCATCTGTATCGAGGAAAGATTCCAGAAACCGAGGCCGGGGATATTTTCGGCCATGAGTTCATGGGAATCGTCGAGGACACCGGAAGTGCAGTCACTAACCTGCAGATTGGCGACCGGGTAGTCATTCCTTTTGTTATCGCCTGCGGCAGTTGTTTCTTCTGTCAGCGCGATCTGTTTGCCGCCTGCGAAACCACCAACACCGGGCGCGGCTCAATGATCAACAAGAAGGCCATTCCTCCGGGCGCGGCACTGTTTGGATACAGCCATCTGTATGGCGGCATCCCTGGCGGTCAAGCTGACTACGTCAGGGTACCCAAAGGTAACGTCGGCCCGTTCAAGGTCCCCACCGACCTGGCCGATGACAAGGTCCTTTTCCTGTCCGATATTCTGCCGACCGCGTGGCAGGCGGTCATCAATGCCGAGATTGGCCAGGGTTCATCGGTTGCCATCTACGGCGCGGGGCCAGTGGGGTTGCTGAGTGCCGCCTGTGCACGAATGCTCGGTGCCCAGACCATCTTCATGGTCGATGACAACGATTACCGCCTGGCGTATGCCCAGAAAGCCTACGGTGTTGTCCCCATCAACTTCGAGCAGGACGACGATCCCGCTGACAGCATCATCCGTCACACGCCAGGCATGCGTGGCGTTGATGCGGTAATCGATGCGGTCGGCTTTGAAGCCAAGGGCAGCACTGCCGAAACAGTAATGACGGCACTGAAGCTCGAAGGCAGCAGCGGCAAGGCGTTGCGCCAGAGCATTGCTGCCGTGCGTCGTGGCGGCGTTGTCAGCGTCCCAGGTGTTTACGCCGGCTTCATCCATGCCTTCATGTTCGGCGACGCCTTCGACAAAGGTCTGACTTTCAAGATGGGCCAGACCCATGTCCAGAAATACCTACCGGAGCTGCTGGAGCACATCCAGGCAGGACGCCTGCAACCGGAACTGATCGTCACCCACCGCCTGGCACTCGAAGAAGCGGCCATGGGCTACAAGATGTTCGATCAGAAGCAGGACGACTGCCGCAAGGTCATCCTCGTACCAGGCGCTGCGCCGGGCACCCTGGGCCCTGACCACATATGAAGGGTACATGGCCTCGAAGTTTTTTCATCACCCGCTCGCAACGCCTACACCGGATGTGAGCCGCTGAGCGCCGCGCTGGAACTTTGCCTCGCCATGCCGGCCCCTATCTGAGGTCTATCGGTAAAAGGAGATAAACGATGAGTGCACAACTGAACGGCAAACGCGTGGCGTTTCTGGTCACTGATGGCTTCGAGCAGGTGGAACTGACCGGCCCGCGCGAGGCACTGGAAAACAACGGTGCGGTGGTCGATATTCTGGGCGAAAAAGAAGGTACGGTCATGGGCTGGAACCATGACAAGCCCGCCGACGCCTTCACCGTAGATGCGACGTTCGAGGGCGCCGACCTCGACCTCTACGACGCCCTGGTGCTGCCTGGCGGCGTGCAGAACTCCGACACCATCCGCATCATTTCTGCCGCGCAGAATCTGGTAAAAAGCCATGACGCGGCTGGCAAGCCGCTGGCCGTCATCTGCCACGGTGCCTGGTTGCTGGTGTCCAGTGGCTTGGCCAAAGGCAAGCGCATGACCAGCTACAAGACACTGCAGGACGACATCCGCAACGCGGGTGGTACTTGGGTAGATGAACAGGTGGTGGTGGACGGCAACCTGATCACCAGCCGCCAGCCAGATGATATCCCCGCCTTCAATGAGCAATTGATCAAGGCGCTGGCAGGCTGAGTGTGCTTCTTTCCAGCGCCCCCTGGTCGCATTTGACGCCGACCAGAGGCGCTGGTCATGCCAGCTGGATATAAACCGAATAGCTGCCCAGCAAAATCCAGAAGCACAGGAAGATCCAGGGCGTGCGCAAGGAAAACAGCAGTGATTTGCGGTGCCCCGCCTGAGAGGTTTCTGCCTCGCAGAACAACGGCGACTCGTCATAGGCCAGGCCCATCATCGGCTCGCTGCGCAGCAAGTGGCTCTGTTTCATCTGCCAGTGTTCGATGATCCGGAAGGCGGCACGGATGCCTGGCCAGGCATTCAACGTACTCAGCACGCCAAGCAGTGCGAGAAAAGCCGGCACCATCAAGGTGAACATTTCGCCCCAGCTCTGGTTCAGGTTGCTCATCGACGATACGTACGCGATCACCAGGAACGACTGGGCAGCGAGGTAAGCGTCAGTGCGGTTGGCCAAAATGGTGGTTTCATACTGGATTTCGCGCCGATAGAAATCCAGCCGCTCTTTCGGCGTACCGAACAGCTTCGCATTCCTTTGGTCTATTTCGTGTTCCGGCGTGGTGGGCGTGATGATTCGAGGCACCTGGATACTCCTGGATATCGTATGCCTCGCCCATTACAGCGCAAGACCCGTCAGTGATAGAGCCCTCTGCTTGCTGAAAATTCATTGGGAATGCGCTTGCCAACCGCTCGTCGCGCAGACCGAAGATCCACCTCAACACTCGCTTCGCGCACGCTTCGAACGGTAATGACCGTTCCCAATTGCAGGAGCATCTTCCATGATCGACTACCCTACCCCTCCATTCCCGTCCCAACCGCAAAGCGTGCCGGGCTCACAACGCAAAATGGAACCGTATCCGGATTGTGGTGAGCAAACCTACACCGGCCACAACCGCCTCGAAGGCAAAATCGCCTTGATCACCGGCGCCGACAGCGGCATCGGGCGTGCAGTAGCGATTGCCTATGCTCGCGAAGGGGCTGACGTTGCCATTGCCTATCTGAATGAGCACGAAGATGCGCAGGAGACGGCGCGCTGGGTCGAAGCCGCTGGCCGCCAATGCCTGCTGCTGCCAGGCGACCTTGCGCAGAAACAGCACTGCTACGACATCGTCGACAAGACCGTGGCGCAGTTCGGTCGTATCGATATTCTGGTCAACAACGCCGCGTTCCAGATGGCTCATGAGGGCCTGGACGAAATTGACGATGATGAATGGGTGAAGACCTTCGATACCAACATCACCGCCATTTTCCGCATCTGCCAGCGCGCGTTGCCCTCGATGCCAAAAGGCGGTTCGATCATCAACACCAGCTCGGTCAACTCTGACGACCCGTCACCCAGCCTGCTGGCGTATGCCGCCACCAAAGGGGCCATTGCCAACTTCACCGCAGGCCTTGCCCAACTGCTGGGCAAGAAAGGCATTCGGGTCAACAGCGTCGCACCCGGCCCGATCTGGACGCCGCTGATTCCTGCCACCATGCCCGATGAAGCCGTCAGAAACTTCGGTTCGAGCTACCCGATGGGGCGGCCTGGGCAACCGGTGGAAGTAGCCCCGATCTACGTCTTGTTGGGCTCTGATGAGGCAAGTTACATCTCGGGCTCACGGTACGGAGTAACCGGGGGGAAACCCATCCTCTGATGACATTACCGAGGCCAACTGTGGCTGGCCTCAAAACAGATTGGCCCTACGCCAATCATCATCATCGTTGAACCCTGCCGTTGTCGGCCACTCAACTCCTGGGAAGCCAGTATTTATCCGCCCGTGACGAGGTACCTCCATGAATGCCATCGATCTGCTGATTCAAGATCATAAAGTGGTCAAGAAACTGCTGGAAGAACTCTCATCGACCACTGAACGTGCTGTAAAAAAACGCGCTGACTTGCTGCACCGCATTGAGCGGGAACTGCAAGTCCACACTGCGTTGGAGGAGGACATTCTCTATCCAGCGATCAAGCAAGCCGGTGGCAAAGAGGAGGCCAAGATGTATTACGAGGCCAAAGAAGAACACCGGACAGTTGACTCACTGGTACTCCCTGACCTGCTTCACACGGAGACCGGCACGCTCGAATTCGCAGGTCGAGTGAAGGTGATGAAAGAGCTGCTTGAGCATCACATCGAGGAAGAGGAAGGCGAGCTCTTCCCCACCGCGAAGAAGCTGCTCGGTAAAGATCAATTAGAGGCGCTGGGGCGCGCCATGGAGACCCAGAAAAAAGTGCTCAAGAGCGAGCGGCCCGCCGCTTGAATCCAACACGCCTAGCCGGATCAGCGATCTGGCTAGGCGAGCGCGGGCAACCCTTGACTACCAGGCGATCAGTTATCCAGTTCATCCTTGATGATCTTGCCGTCGTGCGGATCAACCTGGAATTCGTACTGCTTGCCGTCAGCCTTCATGCCCTCACCTTCCCAGTGGCCGTCGTCGGCTTCGATCTTGGTAATTTGCGTGTAGCCGGCGCCTTTCAGCGTGGCTTCAGCCTGATCCTTGCTGACCTTCCAGTCAGCACCGGGCGTATCAGCCCATGCGCAAGAAGCACCCATGGCACCTACCAATGCCAAGCCAGTGAACAATCGAGTCATCGCTTTCATCGCCAACTTCCTTTTGCTGTGAATGTGAACATGCGACCCGGCCGACACGATGCAGGTTCAGTCGGAGCGCTATTCCAAGGCAGTTCTGTTCCAGCGCTAGTCGATAATTACGGGGCCACTGAACCTTACTGTCAGAACAACACTCTGTTCTTGTCAGGTACCGCTTGAATCCAAGGAGCGACTTTCATGACTGATCCGATCCTGCAACTGGACGCAGAGCTCGAATGGCTCGGCGAGATCGCCGATGAGCTCGAACGCCAGGTGGCGCCCTGCCCCGTCACCCGGGTAATGCTGGTCGCATGGTTGACGGAGTGGGTACCCACCCCTCAAGGGCGGACAGCGATGAGGCGGGAACTGCCTCACCTCCCACAAGCATTGAAGTCGGCATATGCAGTGTGGATTCACGCCGGTGGCGCTCGCTGATATTACGGCCAGCGACCACCCGGCACTGTCCATGTGCTCATGACGCCCGCTTCTTCCATGCTTCGTATCGGGCAAGCAGCGGCTGAACGCTCAACCCGTGCAGCAGGATGCTCAACGCCACCACTGACAACACCAGGTTGGTGCTCATTACCGCATGGCCTGGGAGAAGCCCATGGTTAAGGGCATGGAAAAGGTAGTAGAAACTGCCGATACCGCGGATGCCAAACCATCCAAGCAGCCCACGTTGCCGAATATCCACCAGTCCCCGAATGGGGAACAGGGCAATGCTGAAGGGACGAATCAGCAGGAACAACGCACCGGCGACCAGTAACGCCCGCCAGTCCCAATGCTCTATCAGCACCACCCCCAGCAAGGTCACGAGGAACACCTCCATTGCCCGCTCGATCAGGCTTCCGAAGGCCAGCATGTCCCCCAGCATGATCCCCGCTGCAACCTGAGAATCGTCCAGCCCTTTCACATCACCTGTCACGGCCAGCTCCGGCGCTACATGCTGGTGGCCTACCACCGGCTGTACAAGGTGTTCGGCGGCCGGCTGCTGTGGGCTGCTGGAGGTGTGAACCTCCGCCTGGCGCAAGCCCAGCCCGGCAGCAAACACCGCGAGAAACCCGTAGGCCTGAATCGATTCGGCAAGCACATAGGCCAGCGCGATCAATGCCAAGGCCAGGTAATCATTGGGCGATACGGTACTGTCGTCGTTGCGCAGCCGCAGGAACAGCGTAAGTTTGCCCAGCCCGCGCCCCATCCAGTAGCCAAGAAGCAAACCAGCAGTTACTGCCCATAGCATGTCCTTCATCAACCAGTCAGCGAGCCAGGCCTGCCCGGTGTTCTGTTGCAGGAACAACCCAAGGATGACAAAGGGAAAGGCCACTCCATCGTTCAGGCCAGCCTCCCCGGACAAACTGAAACGCACAGGGTCTTCGTCCTGGGCATCGGCCACCTGCACCAGTGTCGCAAGCACTGGGTCTGTGGGTGCGAGGATCGCCCCGATCAGCACCGAAACACCCCATTCGAGATGCAGGCCGTAGTGCAACACCAGCGTTACGCCACCGATGCACATCATCATCACAGGCCCTGCCAGGTAAAACGCGGCCAACCATCGGCGATCACGCAAGGGCAGGCGCAGCTTCAAACCGCTGAAGAACAGCGAAAAAAGCACTGCGACCTCGGTCAGGTGCTCCATCCACTCACTGGACTTGCTGACATCCAGATGAAGAAAGCCCAGCCCGGACGATCCGAGCCCGATGCCCAGGGCAAGGCACACCACAGAGGATGTCACCGGCATCCAGCGTAGATAGGAGGATGAAAGCGCGAGCAGCAGCAAGACCATGCCCAGCATGGCGAACCAGACGATGAAGGTCATCTGCGCAGGTGGCCTGGTAGAGTTGTCGATCAGCTTTTGACTTTCCGTTACGACGCGTCGTTCCACTGCGATAACCCGACTCGGGCTGGCCGGTATTCGCAGCTTGCGCTCACACGGTCGAAGCAACGCCGAAACAATCAGCCATGCCCTTCATGTCGCCTGATCAAGTGCCCGGCGTACCTTGGCGAGCAGTTCGCTGATCTGGAACGGCTTGATCAGCATGTCCATTCCACTGCCCAGAAACGCCTGGCGGTCCAGGGCCGTCTCCGCATAGCCGGTCATGAACAGCACCGGTAACCCTGGGCGGTAGGCCCGCGCCATATCGGCAAGCTCGCGCCCACTGATCCCAGGCAGGCCGACATCGGTGAGCAGCAACTGGATGCCGGCCTCTTGACGCAGATGATCAAGTGCCTGCTCGATGGTTTCGGCCAAGGTGCACCGGTACCCGGCATCGGTCAGCACTTCTGCCACTGACAGGCGTACCGAGGCCATGTCCTCCACCACCAGCACATGTTCACCGGCCCCTCGCTGATCGACTTGCGGCATGCGCTGCTCGCAGGATTCCTGCTGGTTGCTGGCGGGCAGCATCAGGATGACTTCCGTGCCCCGCCCCGGCACGCTGTGGATCGCCACGTGTCCGCCCGACTGGCGGGCAAAGCCGTAGATGGTCGATAGCCCAAGCCCGGTACCCTGCCCTAACGGCTTGGTGGTGAAAAACGGGTCGAATACCTTTTCCAGCAGCTCTGGCGCGATGCCACAGCCATCATCGCGTACCGTCACCGCAACATAAGGGCCGTCCTGCAGGTTGGGGTCGCCGAGTGAGAAGCTCGCCGCCGTATTCACCCAGATATGCCCGCCCTTGGCCAAGGCATCGCGGGCATTGATCACCAGGTTGAGCACCGCGCTTTCCAGCTGGATCGGGTCTACCAGTGCGATCGTCGGCTCACGGGACAGCTCCAGTTTCAGCACGATTCTCTCACCGATGGTGCGGTTGATCAGTTCTTCCAGCGAGCGTACCCGCTCGTTGATGTCCACCGGCCGCGTGTCCAGAGGCTGCTGCCGTGCGAAGGCGAGCAGCCGATGGGTCAGCGAGGCAGCGCTCATGGCAGAGCTCAGGGCCGCGTCGGCGTATGCAGGGACCTTTTCGATACGGCTCTCTGCCACCCGTTTGCGAATCAGCTCCAGGCTGGTGATGATGCCGGTCAACAGGTTGTTGAAGTCATGGGCGATGCCACCAGTAAGACTGCCCAGGGCATCCATCTTTTGCAGTTGCAGCAGCTGCGCCTCGGTCTGTTCGCGCTGGGCCGTTTCCCGGGCCAACTGGGTGTTGGCGTCCTCAAGGCGCGCCAGGTGTGAGCGCTCGCGGTGGCGATGCTCGGTGACGTCTTCGACGAACACCAGGCACAACCCAGGTGCCCGGTAGGGCGATAGCTGCCATTCGGTATCCCTGGGCATGCCGCCCACGTGCATGGCCAACGTGCCACGCCAGCGCTGCCCCGCAAGCAGGTGCTGACGCAACTCGGCGATGACGGTTTGCTGGTCTTCGGCAAAGCATTCCTGCAGCGCCTCGGGGTTGTGATTGTCCTGGGTCAGCTGCTCGAAGGCATGGTTGCATTCATGCACCTTCAGCCCGTCGTCGATTACGGCGATCGGGGCTGACACATTGGTGAAGATTTCCCGAAAACTGGCCTCGCTGTCCCGCAAGGCCCGCTCGGTGTCGCGCACCCGCAGCAAGGTACGCAGCGTGGCCACCAGCACATCGGCGTCCACGGGGTGAACCAGGTAGGCATCGGCGCCTGCGTCTAGCCCGGTAATGATGTCACCCGTCTGGATCGACGCCGCCGACACGTGGATCACCGGCAGCAAGGCGGTCTCGGGCTTGGCACGCAGCAGACGGACGATATCGAAGCCGCTCATGTCTGGCAGGTTGACGTCCAGGATCAGGGCATCGAAATGCTCGCTACCGATCAGCGCCAGCCCCTCGCCACCGGTGCCTGCCTCCGTCACGGTGTATCCATGCAATGCCAGGCGGCGGCGCAGCGCATAGCGTGTGGCGACATTGTCGTCAACGATCAGCAGGCGGATGTCAGCGTTCATCAGCGCTCTCCTGGGCCAGCGCCATAGGCAGGATGACAAAGAACGATGATCCGCTGCCGGGCGTACTTTCAACCCCCACCTCGCCGCCCAGCAGCGCCGCAAAACGCTTGCACAGCGACAGCCCCAGCCCCGTGCCACGCAAGCGTTTCTGTAGCGGCGAGTCAATCTGGGCGAAATCTTCGAACAAACCACCGAGCAGGTCGGGGGCAATCCCGATACCGGTATCGCTCACGGCAAATCGCACCTGGTCGCTACCCAACAGCTGCGCCGACACACGCACCTCGCCACGGGTGGTGAATTTCAGGGCGTTGGAAATGAAGTTGCGCAGGATCTGCGCCAGCTTCTTGTCATCGGTATACATCTTCGGCAGGCCCTGCGGCTCTTCGAAGATCAGGTCCACGCTGCCGGTGTCGACAATCGGGCGGAACATGCCGCGCAAAGCCGCAAACAGGTCGAGCATATCGAACCAGGCAGGCGAAATGCTAATGCGGCCAGCTTCGATCTTGGCAAGGTCAAGCAGGTCGTCGACCATGTCGCCCAGCTCTCGCGTTGCAGTGCTGATGAACGCCACCTGCAACTGCTGCTCCTTGCTCAACGGCCCGTCCACCTCGTCGGCGAGCAGGCTGGTGATGCTCAGGATCGAACCCAGCGGCGTGCGGAACTCGTGGCTCATGTAGGAAAGGAAGCGGCTTTTCAGGTCCGAAGCCTGGCGCAGTTGCTCAGCCTGGGTGTCCAGCTCGGCATACAGCGCCAGCACCCCCTGGTTGGTGTCCTCCAGTTCGGCGCGCAGCGCCTGGTTTTCCGCCTGCAGGCGGGCGATGAGGTCGGCCTGCTCGACGCTATTGCTGGATGATTCAGCCATGCACGGTCTCCAGGTCGATGACCAACACCGTCACGTCGTCCCGCCCACGGCAGAAATCGCGATGCAACACGGCAGCGATGACCGCCGGGTGGCGGTGCACAAGGCCGGGGTAGGTTTGCAGGCTCCAACGCGACTGCAGGCCGTCACTGAACATGATCAACAGATTTCCTTTCACGTGAGCGTAGTCGAACACCTGGCCCTTGCGGTATTGCCCGCCGACGATGCCCGGGTGCGAGGCCAGGCCGCGCGGCCGTTCGGTGCCGACCAGGGTTGCGCCGATATTGCCGATGCCGATGAACGACAGGTGGTCAGCAGCGCCTTCGTACCGGGCGATGGCAACCGCACCGCCGCGGGTGCCGGCCATTGCATGATGCATCTCGCCAAGCAAGTGCTCCGGCGCGCTGAAGGGCGCCAGGGTAAAGGCCTGGATACCCGCGTTGGCCGCACGCTCGGCCTCCTCGCCATGGCCAAGGCCATCGATCAGTACAGCGCTGATACGTTGTTCGGCCAGCGTCACATGCCAGCTATCACCGCAGGCCGGGTCATCGTGCAGCGAATGCTGGGTCACGCCGATGCGTATGTCCCTGTCCGTATGGCCCTGCCGGTAGAGGCGCGCCAGTACCACAGCGCCCTTCGCGTCCGCATGCACATCGAATACCTGCGCCAGGCGGCTGACCGCCCCCAGCCCGATGCCTTGGGTGCCGCCGGTGGAGTAGCCATCGGCCAGGCAGTTGGCCAGGTCGAACCCTTGTGCACGGTCCACCGCCACCTGTTCCATACCCGGGTGGGCGTCATGCGCAAGAACGCGAAGATGCAATTCACCATGCTCGGCGTGTTTGAGCACATTGCTGGCAAGCTCGGTGGCGACAATGGCCGCCCGGCCGGCGTCGGCAGCATTGAAACCAAGCTGCTCGGCCAGCCTCTGTGCAACACGCCGGGCATGGCCGACCTGGCTGGGGTCATCAAGGCGCAGCACCTGGGTCAAACTCGCTGCCAGGTTCAGGCCCATCGTGTGATCGTTACCCGGGTACCTTGCCCGGGAGTGGTGTCCAGTTCGAATTCGTCTACCAGTCGGCGCGCGCCGGTCAACCCCAGGCCCAGCCCGCCGCCGGACGTCCAGCCATCGGTGAGGGCCAGTTTGACGTCGGCGATACCCGGCCCCTCGTCACGAAACACCAGGCGTAGGCCAACCCGCCCGGCTTCCTCGATGACTTCCCAGTCCATATCACCGCCACCACCGTATACCACGGTGTTACGTGCCAGCTCACTGACAGCCGTGACCAGTTTGGTGAGGTCGACCAACCGCATGCCGCAGTCGCTGGCAATCTTGCGGGTCAGCTGACGGGCCAGTACCACGTCCTGCTCCAGGCGAACCGGCTGGCTGCCGCTTTGGCGGATGCTCATGAGTGGCCTACTCGCTGGCGCAACAGATGCATGCCACGGTCGACATTCAGTGCCGTGCTTACCCCAGGCAAGGTCAGGCCAAGTTCCACCAGGGTGATGGCCACCGCGGGTTGCATGCCGACCAGCACCGTCTCGGCATCCATTATCCGTGAAAGGCCGGAAATACTGGCGATCATGCGGCCAATGAACGAGTCGACCATATCCAGCGCGGAAATATCGATCAGCACGCCGCGGGCAGACGTCTGGTCGATTCGGTCGGTAAGATAGTCCTGCAGGCGCAGCGCCAGTTGGTCGTGCATGTCGACCTGAATGGTTACCAGCAGGAATTCACCCATTTGCAGAATGGGAATACGCTCCATCGCCTCACACCTTCTCGCCAGTGCTGGTACCCAGACGCGAAAGCGCCAGCTTCAAGGCGTCCGCAAGGTTGGACTTGGTGGTCAGCGTGCCCAGGTCAAGCCCCAGGTGCACGATGGTCTGGGCAATCTGCGGGCGAACACCGCTGATGATGCAATCGGCGCCCATCAGGCGGATGGCCGTCACGGTCTTGAGCAGGTGCTGGGCGACCAGGGTATCGACAGTCGGCACACCGGTGATATCGATGATGGCAATTTCGGAGCCGGTATCGACGATGCGCTGAAGCAGCGATTCCATCACTGTCTGGCTGCGTTGCGAGTCGAGTGTGCCGATCAACGGCAGGGCCAGTACGCCCTCCCAGAGTTTGACCACCGGGGTGGACAGCTCAAGCAGTTCTTCCTGCTGGCGCTTGATGACGGCTTCGCGGTTTTTCTGATAAGTACGGATGGTGTGCAGGCCGAATGCGTCGAGCAGTTGGGAGATTTCCCACAGCTGTTCGGCCAACAAGGCGGGCTGTTCGCGGTAGTGGGCCTGCAGCAGTGTAAATAGCGGGCCTTTGAGGGCGAAGATGAAATTGGCTGTCTGGTGCGATTCCTGCCCAACCTGCGCACGGCTGGCAGAGAGTTTTTCGAGGAAATGGCGCGTTTCTTCCCATTCTTCTACGCCAATCTGCGTACCTGCCTCCTTGCGCAGCGCGTCGATCACCAGTTGCAGGAAGTCTCGGGTTTCCTGGCGCAAGTCATGCTCACGGATATTGCGGGTCGCCCCGTTGGCTTCCAGTGCGCTGAGCCATTGCGCCAACAACTGCGGCTGATTACCGACGATTGCTTCCAACGAGCTGTTCTGCAGTGCTGCCATGTACGGTTTGCTCCTGAAAAAAAGGCCTGGCCGGCTCATCGATGTTTTTGCCAGCTTGGAAAATGACACCTACCGATGAAAATAGTTGTGGCACTTAGCGATAATTGATTGCGCCATCTTTTGTGCCGTTAACTGTAGGCCAACTTCATGGGGTATGTGGGCTGCACACCCTCATCTACAGAGCTTTCAGCACTCCACTGTGGTCACACGCTATAGATCACTGGAGAAAAGTCATGAAATTCGCGCAATTCTGCCAATGGCTCGCCAAGCACGCCGGTAAACCGAGCACCTTCCTCATCGCTGTAGTGCTGATTGCCATGTGGGCTGCATCCGGCCCTTGGTTTCACTACAACGACACCTGGCAGCTCATCGTCAATACGTCGACGACCATTATCACTTTCCTGATGGTTTTTCTTATTCAGAACACCCAGAACCGGGACAACGACATGATCCACGTGAAGCTCGACGAACTCATCCGCGCTACAAAATCTGCGGAGCAGTCGGTGCTGGATCTCGAAGCGCTCGACAGCCGCCAGATTCATCAGCTTCGCAAGGCGTATGAGGCGATGGGCAGCCGCTGTGAACCGGCCGCACAGCCGGTTGTTGAAGAGGATGAGGGCTCTGCCGCCCGGGATAACCTGCAGCGCTAGGGTGGTGTGGCAGGTCGAAGCGCTTTCATCACGCTTCCACTCGTCAACCCTGCTGAACCCTGTCGCCACTGCGCGGGTCGCTAATGATGAGTGCACGAAAGAAAGGGAGCCCTCGTGAGCGAAATCTGCATTGGTATTTCCGGTTGGCGCCATGGCCCACCCCGCAACAAGCCCTACCGCAAGGTGCTGGGGGCGCAGCCATGAACGGGACTCTGCCCACCCCCAACTGCATTATCGACAAGGTCACCGCCGTGCACCGCCTGACGGTGCTCACACTCAACGTTCACAAGGGATTCACGCCGCTCAACCGCCGCTTCATCCTGCCAGAGCTGCGCGAGGCGGTGCGTGCCACCGGCGCCGATCTGGTGTTCCTGCAAGAGGTGCATGGCAGCCACCAACACCATGCCGAGCGCCACTCCGCCTGGCCGCAAACCCCGCAATACGAATTTCTCGCCGACAGCATGTGGCCACAGTTCGCCTACGGGCTCAACGCGGCCTACCCCCATGGCGACCATGGCAATGCGCTGCTGTCCAAATTCCCGATCCGCACCTACGACAACCTGGACGTCTCGGTCCATGGCGACGAGGAGCGCGGCCTGCTGCACTGTCAGCTCGAAGTGCCGGGCCATGAACAGCTCCATGCCATTTGCGTACACCTGGGCCTGCGCGAAAACCATCGCCAGCGTCAGGTCAGCCTGCTCATGGCATTGCTCGAGAGCCTGCCGCCAGAGGAGCCGGTCATCGTCGCCGGCGACTTCAACGACTGGCGCCTGAAAGCCGATGCGCGGCTTTCGGGGCACTTGATCGAAGCATTCGGCAAACCGGCGCGCAGCTTTCCGGCCCGCCTGCCCCTGCTGCGCCTGGACCGTATTTACCTGCGCAATGCGCAAACCTGCAAGGCGCGGGTGTTGTCCAGCTACCCCTGGTCGCACCTCTCCGACCATGCCCCACTGGTAGCCGAGGTGACGCTATGAAGCAGACCTGGAGCGACGGCAACCACGTCGAACTGCTGATCAATGGCGAGCAGTACTATCCCCGCGTGTTCGAGGCCATGGCCGAGGCTCGCGAAGAAATCCTCCTGGAAACCTTCATCATCTTCGACGACAAGGTCGGCCAGGCCTTGCGCCAGTCACTGATCGAAGCCGCCCAGCGTGGCGTGCGGGTCGAGGTGGCGGTTGACGGCTACGGCACTGCAGACCTTCCCGACGATTTCATTTCATCCATGACCGCAGCCGGCGTGCGCTTTCACGCGTTCGATCCGCAGCCACGGCTGGCGGGCATGCGCACCAACCTGTTCCGACGCCTGCACCGCAAGATCGTGGTGATCGACGGGCAGCGCGCGTTCATCGGCGGTATCAACTACAGCGCCGACCACCTTGGCGACTTCGGGCCCCAGGCCAAGCAGGACTATGCGGTGGAAGTCGTCGGCCCGGTGGTGGCCCAGGTGCACGCCTCCTGCTGCAGAATGCTTGCGCCGGTTCTGGAAAGCGTGGCCCCAGTGGAGCCGACCAACGCCGCTGCCGGCCCGTCCAGCGCCGTGCTGGTGGAGCGCGACAATGGTCGCCATCGTAACGATATCGAGGTCTGTTACCTGCAAGCCATCCGCCAGGCCCAGCGGCGCATCGTGGTTGCCAACGCCTACTTCTTTCCCGGCTATCGCCTGCTGCGCGAACTGCGCAACGCTGCCCGGCGCGGGGTCGAGGTGACCTTGATCCTCCAGGGGCAACCGGACATGCGCTGGGTCCGCGCGCTCTCGCGCCTGCTCTACAACTACCTGCTGCGTGACGACGTGCGCATCCACGAGTACTGCAAGCGCCCGCTGCACGGCAAGGTGGCGCTGGTGGACGACGACTGGTCCACCGTGGGCTCAAGCAACCTCGACCCGCTGAGCCTGTCGTTCAACCTCGAGGCCAACCTGGTAATCCGTGACCGCGCTTTCAACCATGGCCTTTACACCCACTTGAGCGAGCTGAGCCAGGAGCATTGCAAGACCGTAACCCTGGAACGTGCGGTGCGTGGCTACTGGTGGCGTGCACCCTTGATCTTCCTGGGTTTCCACCTAACCCGTTATTTTCCGCGCATCGCCGGCTGGTTCCCTGCACACCGGCAACACCTGCAGTCGCTGCAAGCAGACAGCGAAATCCCGGCCGACTACCACGAGGGCCAAACCTGATGGCCAATCCACATTGGAAGACCTGGGGCAAACGCCTTCTGACCGTGCTGTTCCTGATACTGATCCCGGTGCTGCTGTTCACCCTGGCGCGCAATCTGGACTGGAACGAGGTGCGCCAGTCGCTGCTGGCATACCGGCCCTCAACCCTGGCCCTCGGCCTGTTGCTGGCGCTGTGCAGCTACCTGGTGTTCGCCAGCTACGACTTGCTCGCCCGTGCCTACACCGGCCACCGCCTGCCTGCCCGTCAGGTGCTGCCAGTGGCATTTGTCTGCTACGCATTCAACCTCAGCTTCACCACCTGGGTCGGTGGCGTGGCCCTGCGTTACCGCCTGTACGGCAGGCTGGGGCTGGATACCGCGACCATCACCCGCATCCTCACCTTGGGCCTGTTGACCAACTGGATGGGCTATTTGCTGCTGGCCGGCACGGTGTTCGCCTTGGGCCTGGTCAAGCTGCCCGAAAGCTGGGCGGTGGGTTCTGGCGGCTTGCGCCTGATTGGCATGTTGATGGTGGCGGTCGCGGTGGCTTACCTGCTCGCATGCGCCTTCGCCAAGCGGCGCACGTGGAGCCTGCGCGGCCATGATGTAACCCTGCCGAGCCTGCGCCTTGCGCTGTGCCAGGTGACGCTGGGCGCAAGCAACTGGGCGCTGATGGCGGCACTGATCCACCTGCTGCTGCCGCCGGGGCTGATGTATCCCTCTGTGTTGGGGGTATTGCTGATCAGTTGCGTGGCTGGCGTAGTGGCGCATATTCCCGCCGGCCTTGGCGTGCTGGAGACCGTGTTCCTTGCCCTGCTCCACGGCCAGATCGGCCAGGGGACCCTGGTTGCGGCACTGCTAGGCTATCGGACGTTGTACTACCTGATCCCGCTGCTGTTGGCGGTGGTCACCTACCTGATCCTCGAAAAGCGTGCCAAGGCGTTGCGCCAGCAGGCCGGGCTGGCTGCCGAGAAACGCTGATGGACGTGGGTGCCCGTGCCGGACAACGGCACGAGCACCCACGGTGCAAGCAGAAACAGCGTTGCTCGTGTATCAGGGCTCTCTGCGGTCGTCTTCAGAGGCCACATCATCGGTCCAGGGTTCGCCATCCAATGGCGCGGAGCGAGCCAGTTCAGCCTCGTCCAGGCCGATGCCGCCACCGATCTCGTTGGCCCCTACCTCGCGCAAGGTCTTGTCCGCCGGGCCATCATCCGTTCCCGGCTCGTAGGGATCACGGGCGCCGCTCTCATCTAACAACGTATCCGGGCTCATGTCGTCGAGGGTGACATTGTCTTCGTGCAAACTGTCGCTGAGGGCCTCGCCACCGGTCATGCCACTTTCAGCGACACGCCGGTGCGGGAATTCCTCGTTTACCTCGCGAGCCGGACGCTCGTCGCCAATACGGCCCTGGCGCTCATCGCGGCGCTCGCTGAAATCCAGCTCGTGGACTGAGCCCATGCGGTCTTCGGTGTCGTCGATCTCGCCTTGGGGTCTTGGGTCATCGGGTTTGGACATGAACGTTCTCCGTCTGTGGGCTTCACTCGGTCGACTCCCGCCAGGGGAAAATGATTCAGAGTTTCTTGAACAAAGCCCACCGCGCACTTCATGAACGCCACGCACCTGCCCCGTCCCGCCGGGATTCATCGAATCTTGTAGGTGAAGGTATTTTTCACGTTGGCCACCGCCACCGCCTGCCCGTTCACCACCCGGGGCTGGTAACGGAAGCGCTTCGCCGCTGCCAGCGACGGTTTGACGAACAACGGATGGCACTGGCCGACCACCTGCGGGTCACTGACCTGGCCTTGCGGCGTGACTGTGTAGGCGACCGTGCATTCCCCCTCGATATTGCGATCCAGCGCCCGTTGCGGGTAATCCGGGGCCTCCTTGGCGATGGGCAGGTACTGCCGGCTGGCCGCCTCGGCTGCCGCACGGGCCTGGGCAGCAGCCTCTCGCGCCTGCTGCTGGCGTGCCTGCTCTTGCTGCGCCAGTTGCTGCTCGCGCCGCTCAGCCTCTTCGCGGTGCTTGCGGGCCTGCTCCTGTTCCTGGCGCTGTTGTTGATCGCGCTTGTGTTGCAGGTCGCGCTTTTGCTGCTGCACACGCCTGAGGGCCAACGCAGCCTCATCCACGACCGGTGCCTGGGCTTTTGGTGGCGGCGACGAAGGTTTCTCGACAACAGGCTGGATCTCGGGCTCAGGCGCTGGCAGCTCAGGCACCACTACGGGTGCCGGCAAGCTCACCAGCTGGGTGTGGATCACGGCCGCTGGTACAGCCGCAAGCTCTGGCGTATGCGACAGGTTGAACAGCAGGTAGGCCAACCCCGCGTGCAAGGCGCACGCCACGCCAAACGCCACACCGTGGTCGCGCCAGCTGGCAGGGTCAAAAGTCAGGTTGCTCATGGTCACGGCGCCTCGGTGATCAGGCCCAGGCGGCTGACCCCGCCGCGTTGCAACTCGGCGATACCGGCCACCACTGCGGCGTATTCGGTGTTGCGGTCGGCGCGCAGGTACACCTGGGTCTGCGGGTCCTGGGCGACGATAGCTGCAATCTTGTCGCGCATCTGTGCAGTGTCGACGGCGCTGTCGGTCTGGCTACGGGTGTCGACCTCGCTGCCCAGGTTCCAGTAGTAGCTGCCATCGGCCTTCACCGAGAGCGTGACGATACGCTGCTGGCCGGGTGCCGGCAGCGCCTCGGCGGCCACCTTGGGCAGCTCGATCTGCACGCCCTGCACCAGCATCGGTGCAGTGACCATGAAGATCACCAGCAGCACCAGCATCACATCGATGTACGGCACCACGTTCATTTCGGCCTTCAGGCCATGCTTGCGGACGGGTCTGGCGAGCATCGCGTGTTCCTCCTCAGGCCGCTGCCGCCAGGTTGCTGGCGTGGCCCTGCAAACGCCGTTGCAGGCGGCCTTGCAGTTCGTTGCCAAAGGCGTAGTAGCGGCTGATCAAGGTCTGGCTGCGCGCCGAGTAACGGTTGTAGGCCATCACTGCCGGAATCGCCGCAAACAGGCCTATGGCGGTGGCGATCAGCGCTTCGGCAATACCGGGGGCCACGGTCGACAGGGTCGCCTGCTGCACCTGGGACAAACCCAGGAACGAATTCATGATGCCCCACACGGTTCCGAACAGGCCGATGTAGGGGCTGACCGAGCCGACCGTGGCCAGGAACGGCAAGCCCTGCTCCAGGCGCTCTTCCTGCTCGGCGATGGTCACCAGCAGGCTGCGTTCGACGCCTTCCAGCACGCTGTCGGGCTGCTGGCCAGATTGCAGCTGCTGGAACGCCTGGTAGCCGGAAACGAAAAGCTGCTGCAGCCCGGCATCGGGGTGAGGCTGTTGCGCCTTGATGCCCTGATACAGCTGGCCGACTTCGCTTTCGCGGAACTGCTTGAGAAATGCCCGGCTGTGCGCTTCGCTACGCCGCAGACGGCTGCCACGCTGGATGATCAGGTACCAGCTGAGCAGCGAGGCCAGGGCCAGGCACAGCATGACGGCCTGGACCACCAGGCTGGCTTCGCTGACCAGGCCCCAGACGGTGGTGTGTTCGAGCGGAGTTGGGGTTTGCATGGGGGTGTCCTTTCAATGTGAGTCTTAGTCAAAGGCAATCAGGTTGCGGTGGCATGACAGGCGGCCGTTACTCCAGGCCCAAGGCTTCGGCCACTGCCGCCCACGGCACGTACTTGTAGTTCTGGTTACCTTCGGGCATGCGCTTGCGACCGTCCTGCACGACCAGCAGGCCCTTTGCCCAGGGCCCACCGAGGTTGGCCGAGGTCACGTCGAGGCCGTCGGTCTCCGAGGCGCCATCGATACCGCGCTGGGCGTCCAGGCTTACCTGGAAGCTGCCGCGCACCCGGTACGGTGGTTTGGCGTCGACCACCACATAGCTGTCGTTGCCCTGGCTGGAGATCACCAGGTAATCGCCCCCCTTGCCGTGGTACAGCGCCAGGCCTTCGATGTCGTCCTTGACCAGGCCGCCCACGCCGATCACGTTGTCCAGACGGATCGGGCCATCGCCACGGGCGTCCAGGGCCCAGACCGCAAGGTCTTCTTCGCCGATGAACAGGCGCTGGTTGCGGTCGTCGGCCACGCAACCTTCCGACTGGGTCGCGGTGCTGAAACTGCGCACCAAGGTGCCACCTGCCTGGCCGCTACTGCCGTCGAGGCGGTATTGAACGAAGCGGCCGTCCTTGTCATTGGCGATGGCGTAAATGGCCGCATCGGCATCCTTGAAAAGGCAAAGGCCGTAGATTTCCTTGAGCTCCGTCGGCACCTGGCCGATGTCGCTCAACTGGCCGCTGGCCGGGTCGATGGCAAACAGGTGCAGGCTGTTGCGGTCACGGTTGCTGGCCACAGCCAGGTCGACCTTACGTTCGCCAAGCTGGAACCCCTTGCGCACGTCCACATTGTTCAGGCGGCCCACACGCAAGTCCTGCAGCTGCTTGCCGTGCAGGTCGTAGGCCAGCAGCCCGCCTTTCTTGTCGGTACCCAGTACCCGACTCAGTTCGGGCTGGCGCGTGTTGACCCAGATCGCCGGGTCGTCCGCCGCATCGCCAAGGCTGGGCACGCCATCGGTCTGCACCTGCGCCTTGATCTGTACCACCGCAGGCGCAATCGGCGCTGGCGTTGGCTTCCAGCCCAGCGTCGCCAGGTGCGTACCCTGGTCGTCGGCCAGCAGCAGTTCCAGGCCCTTGTCGTTCACACGGGCGCTGATCTGCTCCGGCTCTTTCAGCCCTTGCAAGCTCAGGGCTCCATCACGCAGCCATTGCCCGGCGCGGTGCTGGTACAGGTGCAAGGCGTTGGCGACCGGGTCCAGCAGCATCAGGCCCCCGGGCACCAGGGCCACGCCGGCTGCAGCTTTGGCCAGGCTCCCGAACGGTGCCACCAGGTCCACCGGCTCGCGCACCAGGGGTGCTTCGGCAGCAGCTTCGTAGCGCCACAGGCCGACGTTTTCTTCGTTTACGTACAGGCTATGGCTTGCATCATCCGCCTGGCAGAACGCGCTCTGCGGCGGCAGGCTCAGGGCGCGCACCTGGCGTGCCTCGGCCAGCGGCTTGCCATGCTCGGCGACCAGCCACTGCTCACCGATGCCCTCCTCGCCAATCAGGAACAGGAAGTCGTTGGCGGCGCTGTCGCGGTACAGGCACAGGCCCTCGATGGCATAGCGGGTATTGGGCAGGTAGCGCGGGGCGCCCCAACCGCTTTGTGCATCGAAGCGGGCCAGCAACGCCTGTTGGCGCTTCTTGTCGACGGTGGCGACCATCAGGCCGGTGCCATCGGTGCGGTGGTCAAGGGTTTCGAAGCGCCCCGGCAACTCGCCAAGTACGCGGACCTGGCGGTCAACCAGCTGCAGCGCCCTGGCGGTCAGTTGCAGGCGTTCGGCCTGCTTGAGCGCCGGCGTTGGAGCAAGCCACTGGCTGGTTTCGCTGTCGATGACGTTGCGGTCGAGTGTTAAGCTCGGCGCCGCGTTGGCACCGGCGTGGGCCAAGGCGACGTATAGCCCCAGCATGGACAAAGTGAACATACGCATGAGCAGGCAATATCCCTGAAGGGTGCGGTCAGAAGTGGGTGAGCGTCAGGCCGACCTTGTAGGTCGGGCCGTATTCTTCGTACTGGGCGTTGTAGCGACGGTGGCCGCTGTACACGTAATAGGACTCGTCGGTGATGTTCTGCGCCTCGAAGGTCAACTGCAGCTCGGGGGTCAGGAAGTAGCCTGCCTTGAAGTCGACGTGCAGCTGGTCATCGGCATACTGGTCGTGGGCCTTGTCGTCGATGGCCCCCAGCTCCAGCAGGTAGCCCGACTTGTAGTTGGCGGCCAGGCGCATGTTGAAGCGGTCGTTTTCCCAGCCGACCATGAAGTTGCCCACTGTGTCGGACTGATTGGGCAGGTCGATGCTGCGCCTGCCGGTGGCCCCTTGCAGGGTTGCATCAGACTTGCTGAGGGTGAGGTTGGCGCCCAGCAGCAAACCGTTCCAGGGTGCCGGCAGCCAGTCGAACTTCTGCGAGTAGGCCAGCTCCAGGCCATACAGCTTGGCGCCCCCGCCGTTCTCGAAGGTGAGCGCTTCGTCGAAGTCCACCCAGGCGCCAGTGCCCGCCAGGTCGGTGCTGTAGATGAAGTGGTCGATGTCTTTGTAGAACAGGAACGCCGAGGCGGTGCCGGCGCGGCCCATGTAGTGCTCGATGCCCAGGTCGAAGTTCATCGACTCCAGCGGTTTGAGTTCGGGGTTGCCAAACGACGCATCGTTCTCATCGATGACAAAACCCGGCGCCAGCTGGCCGAAGGTTGGCCGTACCACGGTGTTGGTCCAGGCGGCCCGAATGGCCGTGGCCGGCGACAACTGGTAGCGCGCGTGCAGGCCTGGCAACCAGTGGTCATAGCGATTGTTGCTGCTGACGTTCTCGTACACACCGTCGCGCAGCCCAGTACCTTTGGCCTCGAACCTGGTACCTTCGTAACGCACACCGGCAATCAGGCGCCAGTCGCCGATGTCCAGCGTGTTCATCAGGTACGCCGCGTTGATGTCCTCGCTCATGTCGAAGTCATTGATGCGCGAGGCTTCCTCATCGTAGTAGGCCGCACGGTCGAGGTTACCGATCAGGCCCTTGATTGCGCTGGCGCTGATGCCGTTGCCGAAGTTGCCCAGGGCGTAGTCGACATTGCTGCCCTGATAATCGGCAAGGCTGATGTCATCGAACCCGTCATAGGCCCAGGTTTCGGTGTCGCTGGTCTTGTCGCGGCGGCTGAGCTTGCCGCCAAACTTGACCTGCGAGGCGTCGGCGAATTCGTAGTCGCGGGCAAGGTCCAGGCGGATGTTCTTTTCCTGGTCCTTGCCGTCAACCTTCTCCCACTCCACTTCGTCGAGGGTGAACCGGGCCGGGTCGTAGAAGTCGTTGCCCACGCTTAGACGTGGCTTGCGCGGGCCGTCGAAGCCGACCTCGTCGAAATCGCCGACGAACCTGGCGCCGGCAATGCCACCCGGATCGTGCTCGGTGGCCTGGCTGTAGCCGGCCTGGGCACTGATGGTCCACTGGTCTAGGATGCGCTCGCCGCCAAGTACGTAGGACTGGATTTCCTGGGTGTCCTCGCGCGATTTCAAGTCGCGCCAGCCTTCGGCCTCGCCACGCTGGCCGGAACCCTGCGGGTCGGCGAACTCCAGGCCCTGGGCGTTGCGCGTCTCGGTGTCCTTGAACTTGCTGTAGAGGGTGCGCAGGTAGTAGCTGGAGAAGTCATCCGGCTGGTAATCGAAGTTCAGGCCCAGGCCGGTGCGCTCACGGGTAATCTGGTAGTCGCGGGCCTCGACCTCTTCCAGCCGGGCGCCGTCCTCGAAATCCCAGTTACCGCCGGTTTCGACGTTGTCCGAGCCAAACTTGCGCTTCTGCCAGCTAAACGCCGCAGCCACGCCAAAGTTGTTGATGCCGTCTCCCAGGCTGAAGCGGTCGCTGACCGCGCCGGAAAACTTCGGGCTGTCGCGGCTGACGTTGGTGTCATGGCTGGCTTCGCCGGTAAGGGTGTAGAACAGCCCGTCATGGTCGAACGCCGACAGGCTCTCGACTTCGATGGTGCCGCCGAGGGAGTTGGCGTCCATGTCCGGGGTCAGGGTCTTGACCACCGACAGCGACTGCACCAGCTCGGCGGGCAGCACATCCAGCGCCACGGCGCGGCGGTCGCCCTCGGGGGCCGGTACCAGGGTGCCGTTGATGGTCACACTGTTAAGGTCCGGGGCGATACCGCGGACGCTGACGAAGCGGCCCTCGCCCTGGTCGCGCTCCACCGACAACCCGGGAATGCGCTGCAAGGCTTCGGCGGCATTGTCGTCGGGCAGTTGGCCAACACCATCGGCATGCACCACGCTCTTGATGCTGTCGGCGCTTTTCTGCTCGCGCAGCGCTTTGTCGATGCTCGCCGCCTGGCCGATCACCTCGACCCGCTCGACCGCATCTTCCGCCCAGGCTGGGGCGGTGGTAATGGCAACGGCCAGCAGGCTGACCCGGAATCCGGCGTTGCGGATGTGACGAAACGGCATTGCCACCTTGGAACCCTCGCTTGCAGTGACCCGATGAACCCGGGAATGGCTGCGAAAGCTAGAAAGTGTGTGTGGCACTTGCGTGACAGCGCTGGGCTGGGCGGCTTGAAAACGCGGCTTTCACGTCGTTTTCGGCGCAATTTGAGCTGATATGACCTGAGGCCTGCTGCGGCCCTGGCGATGCCCTGCAAACCTGTGGCGCAGCTGTGGGGCCGGTCTGGGGGTGTTGGGCCGTTACCGACCACTTGAAATTGCGTTTTTTCCTGACGATCAGCTGAGCCAAATCGACCCCCCGCCCAGTAACAGAACCGTCATCCGCCTTTGTTTCCTTTGCGCCCATCACGCCTTCCGGGCTCATCGAGGAAACCCCATGCACCGCCCCCTGCTACTGGCCGCCCTGCTCTGCGCCGCACAGGCTCATGCCCAGGCCAATGAATCTGCTCCGATCCCTCGCTCCGCAGGCCTGCCCTACGCCGCCGGCAAGCTGGCCGACCGCATCGTGCTCACCCCCGGCCAGAACGCCGCCACGCAGATGGCCATCAGTTACCGCACCGACCTGGCCCAGGCCGACGCGGTGCTGGAGCTCGGCCCGGCCCTCGCCGGCCCTGCGCTGGCAGCCAAGGCCAGCCCATTGAGTGGCAGCACCCAGCGCCTGGACAGCGACAACGGCCCAGCCAACTACCACCAGGTGCGCCTGGAACACCTGAAACCAGACACCGCCTACGTCTACCGGCTCAAGGGCAGCGCGGGCTGGAGCGAATGGCACCAGTTCCGCACGGCCAAGGCCACGTTCGCGCCGTTCTCGTTCATCTACCTGGGCGACACCCAGAACGACATCCTCGCCATCGCCTCGCGCACCATTCGCCAGGCGCTGCGCAGCGTGGCGCACCCTGCCCTGGTGGTGCACGCTGGCGACCTGGTGGCATCGCGCGACGATCTCGCCCACGACGATGAATGGGGTGAATGGAACCAGGCCGGCGGCTGGTCGTACGCTGCCATCCCACAGCTCACCGCGTTCGGCAACCACGAGTACCTGGAAACCCTCAACCCCGATGGCAGCGAAAGCCGCAGCCTCAGTCCCCATGTAACGGCGCAGTTCGCCCTGCCGCGCAACGGCGCCCCCGGTGTGGCGGCAACCAGCTACTTCAGCGATTACCAGAATGTGCGCTTCGTGGTGCTGGACGGCACCTCGGCGCTCGATCTGGGCACCCTGCAAGCGCAGACCGACTGGCTGGAGCAAACCCTGAAAAGCAGCAAGGCACAGTGGAACATCGTGGTCATGCACCAGCCGGTCTACACCTGTGCCCGCCCCGACGATACCGAGCCGCTCAAGGCCGCCTGGCAACCGCTACTGGAGCGCTACAAGGTCGACCTGGTACTGCAAGGTCACGACCACTGCTACAGCCGCCTGACCCACGCCGAAGGGCGCCAGGCCACGCGTGCCGCACAGCAGGCCAGACAGCCGATCGGCCCGGTGTACATGGTCTCGGTGACCGGCTCGAAGATGTATGGCCTGAACGACCGCGCCCGCCACCAGCCGGACCGCACGGCCGAAGACACCCAGCTGTACCAGACCATCACGGTCGAGCAGAACCGCCTGCAGGTGCGCACCTATTCGGCTGACGACCAGCTTTACGACGCGTTCGATATCACGCGTGATGCCAAAGGGCGCAAGTTCCTGCAGGAACCCAAGCTGGCGCTGGCCAACGAACGTTACTGCAAGGCCAGCGTAGGGCCGGACGGGCTGCCGTGCACGGCGCGCGGCAAATGAGCGTCATCGTATTGAGATAAACGCCTTGCATGCTGCTCTGCCTGTGCCGGCGACAGTGCCGGCACAGGCAATGACACACTCACAGGACACCCCATGCGCCTCAACCCCCTGTTCAAACAGCACGCCCTTACGCTGGTCGGCCTGGTACTGGCCGCCAACGCCGGCCTGCTCGTCTACCTCGCCGCCGGCACGCTTAAAGCCTGGGCCGAGATCAACTGGACGGACGTCGCCGGCGAGGGCGGCACTTGCCTGATCCTCTGCGGCTGGCTGGTGATGCTGCTACGCGGGCGCCCTGCTGGCCGGGTCACCCGCCTGCTTTCGCTGGGCCTGTGCTTCATCGCCTTCTCGATGTGGATGGACACCCTCGACGAATTCATCCGCCTGCCCGACGACGCGGTCTGGGACAACTGGCTGGAGACTGCGCCCATGCCGCTGGGCATGCTGCTGCTGACCCTGGGCATGTACCACCTGCAGCAAGAACAGCACGCCATCACCGCACAGATGCGCAAGCGTGAGCAACTGTTCCGCGAGCACCGCCTGTTCGACAAGCTTACCCCGCTGTCCGGTGCCCGGTACCTGCGCCAGCACCTGCAGCAGGCCATTGCCCAAGCCGCCCGCGAACAGCAAGCCTTGTCGCTGATCGTCGTCGACCTGGACGATTTCAACCAGATCAACCAGCGCTATGGCCAGGAAGAAGGCGATCTGGTGCTGCAAGTGGTCGCCCAACTGCTGCTGCTCAACCTTCGCCAGCACGACATACTCTGCCGCCTGGCCGGCGACCGCTTCGTCGCGGCGCTGCCCAACACCGGCGAACGCCAGGCCCAGGCCATGGCCGAGGCGCTGCGCCAGAGCATCGCCCACCTCGCCCATCACACCGGCCGGCATGGCGAGCGCCTGCACCTGACCGCCACGGTGGCCAGCGTGATGGCGCTGGACGAAGACGAAGACCACCTGCTGAAACGCCTCAACTACGCCCTGGCCCAGGCCAAGAGCCGCCAGACGCACCAGGTACAACGGGCATGAACGGCTATGACGGCGACAGCCGCTTCATCACCGCCCACCACCTGCCCGCTGCGCTGATCGACCTGGCGCGTTCGCGGCAGATCGACACCCATCACTTGCTACGCGGCTGCGGGCTGTTTTACGACGACGTGGTCAGCGGCAAAGCGCTGATCAGCCCACAGCAGTTCCTTCGCCTGATCGGCAATGCGCAGCGGCTGCTCGATGCCGACGACACCAGCTTTCTCTACGGCCAGCGCCTGTGGCCCGGGCACCACGGTGCCGCCAGCCTGTTGCTGGAGCAGGCCGACCACCTGCTGCAGGCCCTGGAGCGCATCGAGCAGTACCGCGCCCTGCTGTCCCCGTTGCTCAGCCCGGTGCTGCGCCTCGATGAGCACTACCTGCACTTGTACTGGCGGGAAAGCTGCGCCATCGACGAGCAGCGCCGCTTCCTGCTGGAGGCCAGCATGACAGCGGTGGTGGCCCTCGCGCGGCGCCAGCAGCAAGAGCACCTGCCCTGGCGTTTCCGGTTCCGCCATGCCGAACCGGCCTACGTCGAACAGTACTGGGTACACCTGGGCGATTCTCTGGCCTTCGACTGCCCATCCACGGTGATGAGCCTGCCCCGGGAATACCTGCTGCGTGCCTGGCCGGGTGCCGGGTCGACCGCCCAGCACGTGGCACGCCAGGCCTGCGATGCACAGCTGGCGGCCTGGGGCTGGCGGGCGAGTTTTCTCGACCTGGTCTACGAGCACCTGCTCGGGCTGATTCGCCAGCCGCTGAACCTGGAACGGGTAGCCGCCGCCTTCGCCACCAGCCCCGCTTCGTTCAAGCGCCGCCTGGCCCGTCATGGTTCCAACTTCCAGGAGCAACTGGACCAGGTGCGCTGCGACCAGGCGCTGTACCTCTACCAGGTCAAGGGCTACAGCAACGATGCGGTTGCGCAGTACCTGGGCTTCAGCGACAGCACCAACTTCCGCCGTTCGTTCAAGCGCTGGACCGGGCGTGTGCCAAGTGAACTGGAAGCCTTGTGGGGCTGATGCCCAGGATCGTCGTGCCGGGATTACCAACGTAATAAACGCGGCCCTAGCGCCGCCCCCACAGCGGTCGGCACCAGCAACCCCAGTACGTACCACAGCCCCCAGAACGGCACCGCCATTTCCGGGCAATGCAGGCAATAAGCCAGGGTGGCCGTGGCCCCCGCAAGCATGCCACCCGCCGCCCCGGCCTGCCGCAGGCGGGTGGGTGCCAGGCCGCGCAATGCCCAGAACACCGCGATGAAAATGGGAACCGAGAGCAAGGTGATGTTCAGCGGGCAGGTGCGCCAGGTGCGCCCCAACAGCAGGTCCGCCCGGGCGTCCACCGGCGCCCCCAGCAGGCTGATCGCCGCGCCCAGCCAGACCAGCAGCAGCGGTAGCCCCAAAAGGCCCCACAGCAGCCCCCCCTTCACCCCCGGCCTGGCCAGCCGCTGGGTCAGCCACAGCGCTAGCAACGCCAGGCTGCCGGGCAGGGCCAGCTTGGCCCAGAACAGCGGGGTGTGCGCCACTTGCGCCAGGTCGCCACGCACGCCGAAGATGGCCACCGTCAGCAATACCGCGACCAACCCGCCAGCCACCAGCGCCAACAACATGCGCCGGCCCAGCGCGTGACGGTCCACCGGCCCTTCCCCGGCCGCCAGCAAGGCAATCAAGTCATCGGTCTTCATCGTCGCCCTTGCCTCCAATCAGCTTGGCCAGTGCCTTCAGGCCCCGGTGGATGCCCACTTTCACCGCCGAACTGGAAAGACCGGTCATGCGCGCGGTCTCTTCCACCGACAACCCCTCCAGTTTGACATGGACGATGGGCAGCCGTTGGCGCGCCGGCAACTGCTCCAGGAGCTTGCCCAGATCGCGTGTCGCCTGGGCCGCTTCTTCCTCGCCGGGCGCGAACAGGTCGCTGTCATCGTTCAGCGCCTCGTGCAACGCGCCGTGGCGAGCGTAACTGCGATAGTGATCCGCCAGCTTGTAGCGGGCAATGGCCTGTACCCAGGCGGTCAGCGGTTGCTGCGCCTGGTAGGTATGACGGGCGTTGTGCACCGCCAGCAACACCTCTTGCAGCATGTCTTCGACATCCGCGGGGCGTTGCCCCAGGCGCCGCAGCAAAAAGCCTCGCACATGCGTCGCCAGCGCCGCCAGAAACGCCCGATAGGCGGCTGCATCGCCCGCCAGGCCTTGTAGCAGCAGTGCCTGCAACTGGGCCTCGCGCGCGCTTGGCGCCTGCTGAGAAGTAGTTCGTAGCATCGGCCACCCGGGTTACACCCAACGTGAAAGTTTTCCATTCAACGCGTGCCGCCTTCATACGTTAGGCGACTGGCACACCGCCGGAAAAAATTTTCAAGCTGCTGTAACCCGTTCAACCCACGCTGCGAACTACTCCATGAGCCGCCGGTAACCACCACGGCCCCACTTCCCGGAGACGCATCATGAAAACTCTCGCCCTCGCCACTGCCGCACTTGCCCTGGCTTCGCTGGCCGGTGTTGCCCTGGCCGCTGACGCGACCAACACAGCCACCACTGGCGCCGCCATGGAAAAATGCTACGGCGTCGCCATGGCTGGCAAGAACGACTGCAAGGCCGGCGCCGGCACCAGCTGCGCCGGTAGCGCCAAGAAGGACTACGACGGCATGCACTGGAAGAACGTGCCCGCCGGTACCTGCACGTCCATCAAGACGCCCAACGGCATGGGCTCGCTGACCCCGCTCAAGTCCTGAGCGCAGGCCGCCGATCATGAACGGGACTTACTCTGCAGGCGCCGGCCTTGGGCTGAAGGCTGAGCACTATGCCGACGCCTGGACGTGCCGGGCCAGCGGGCTGTGGTTCGAAGTGCACCCGGAAAACTACATGCTCGGCGGCCCACGCATGGCCTGGCTACAACGCATTGCCGAACACCATCCGCTGTCGCTGCACGGTGTCGCGCTGTCGTTGGCGGCGGACATCGCGCCAGACGAAATGCACCTGCACCGCCTGCGGGCGCTGATCGACCAGCTGCAGCCGGCGCTGGTATCGGAGCACCTGGCATGGTCGAGCTGGCGCGGGCGATACCTCCCCGACCTGCTGCCGTTTCCCCGCAGCAACGAGGCCCTGGTCCGCATCAGCGACAACGTGCAGCGCACCCAGGATGCGCTGGGGCGCAGCATTTCGCTGGAAAACCCCAGCCACTACCTGCCCATGGAAGGGCATGACTGGGACGAAATCGACTTTTTAGCCGAACTGGCGCGGCGCACGGGGTGCGGCTTGTTGCTGGACGTCAACAACGTGCACGTCAGTGCCCACAACCTCGGGTTCGACGCAGCGGCGTACCTGGCGCGCTTCCCGGCCCAGGCCATCAGCGAAATCCACCTGGCCGGCCACAGTCACGACGCCCAGGCCAGCCTGCTGATCGACTCCCACGACGCCACCATCGCCGCGCCGGTCTGGGCCTTGTACCAGCAGTTGATCACCCGCATCGGCCCGCGCCCGACCCTGATCGAGCGTGACGCCAACCTGCCCGCGTTCAGCGAGTTGCTGGCCGAACGCGACACCGCCCAGGCACTGCTCGATAGCGCAGGAGCACGACCATGACGCTTTCCCTTGGCCAGTTTCAGGCCGCCTTCGTCGAAGCGCTGTATCACCGCCCTGCCCCGCAGCTGGCCGCGCTGACCGGGCACGCTGCTTTTGCGGTGTACCGCAACAGCGTGCTGGCGGGCTGCGTCGATGCCCTGCGGGCAAACTTCCCCAGTGTCGAAGCGCTGACAGGCCCGGCCTGGATGCAGGACGCCGCGAGCGCCTATGCGCAACGAACGCCCCCCGACGACCCGCGGCTGATCCACTATGGCGCGGCCTTCGCCGACTTTCTCGAACAGACGCAGGCCCAGCACGGCCTGCCATACCTGGCCGACGTCGCACGCCTGGATTTCGCCTGGTGCGAGGCGTTCAGCGCCCCCCGCGAACCCTCCCTCGCGCTTGCCGACCTGGCCGGCATGACGGCCACCGACCTGGCGAACAGTTACCTGGCCCCCCGCCGCAGTGTGCGCTGGCGCTGGTCCGCACGGCACCCGGCGTTCAGCCTGTGGCAGCACAGCCGCGAAGGCCAGGCGTGGCCGCATGACCAGCCCTGGATCGCCGAAGGTGCTGTGTTCAGTGGCACCGCCGAAGGTGTCGCCCAGCAAGCGCTAGAGGTCGGCGGCTGTGCCTTTCTCGATGCCTGCGCTCAAGGTCTGCCGTTGGAGCAGGCCTCACAGGTTGCACTCGCACGCCAACCCGACCTGGACTTTACCGACCTGCTCGGCAGGCTGCTCGCAGCCCAGGCATTCCGTCCACTTGCATTCGCCTGAAGGAAACGCCATGGACACCCTCCACGCCACCCGCTCCGACAGCCTGCGCCAACGCTGGAACCACCTCGCCGATCGTGCACAGCTACTGCTCAGCGACACCCTGCTGTGCCTGGTGGCGCGCATGGCCATCGCCTCGACCTTCTTCCTGTCCGGGCGCACCAAGGTCGAAGGGTTTCTCAGCATCACACCCAGTACCTATGACCTGTTCCAGAGCGAATATGCCCTGCCGCTGGTTTCGCCCTGGCTTGCGGCCCACCTGGCCACCTATGCCGAACACCTGTTCCCCCTGTTGCTGGTGCTTGGCCTGTTTACCCGGCTGTCGGCGCTGGCCCTGCTGGGCATGACCACGGTGATCGAGATTTTCGTCTACCCGGATGCCTGGCCGACCCATCTGACGTGGGCGGCCTTGTTGCTACTGTTGATCGCGAGAGGCGCCGGTAGGTTGTCGCTGGACCGGGCCCTGGGGCTGCGTTGAGCCTCTGGCAGTGGGCCGGTTCGTCGGTCCGCGACCCCACGCTTTTTTTGAACTCCATGCGCAGGCGCCCTCTCCCAATGAAGAGACCGCGAACTGTCCCGGAGCCCGCCATGGCCAAGCCCCTGCAGGAGTACCTGCGCAAGCGTGACTTCAACGCCACACCCGAGCCGGCCGGCAAGCGTGCCCACCCACGGCCGGCTCACGGGTTGCAGTACTGCATCCAGAAGCACGACGCCAGCCACCTGCACTATGACTTTCGCCTGGAGCTGGATGGCACCCTTAAAAGCTGGGCGATTCCCAAGGGCCCTTCCCTCGACCCCAAGGTCCGCCGCTTGGCCGTGCATGTAGAAGACCATCCGCTGGACTACGCCAGCTTCGAAGGGCACATCCCTGAAGGCCACTACGGCGCCGGCGACGTGATCGTGTGGGACCGGGGGCTCTGGGAGCCCGAAGGCGACCCGCGCGAGGCCTATGCCAAGGGCAAGCTGCGCTTTCGCCTGCAAGGTGAAAAGCTGTCGGGTGTCTGGAACCTGTTTCGTACCCACCTGGCTGGCAAGAAAGAGCAGTGGATGCTGGTCAAGTCCCACGATGGCGAGGCCCGCAGCGAAGCGGACTACAGCATCGTCGAAGCCCTGCCGGACAGCGTATTGAGCGACCGTACACTGGTCCCCCGCCGCCCAGCCAAGGCGGCGACCTCCACGCGCAAGCGCAAGGCCAGCGCTGGCGCCCTGCCGGAGATGCTCCAGCCGCAGCTGGCAACCCTGGCCGATTCCCCCCCCGAGGGTGACTGGCGATACGAGGTCAAGTTCGATGGTTACCGCATGCTGGCCCGCATCGACGGGGACGATGTGCGCCTGTTTACCCGCAATGGCCACGACTGGAGCGCAAAGCTGCCCCATCAGGTGCAGGCGCTGAAAGCGTTGGGGCTCGACTCGGCATGGCTGGACGGTGAGATGGTGGTCACAGACGAGAACGGCGTGGCCGACTTCCAGGCCTTGCAGGCCGCCTTCGACAACGAGCACGACGATGACATTACCTACTACCTGTTCGACCTGCCCTACCTCGGCGGCAAGGACCTGCGTGAATTGCCTGTGCAAGACCGCCGGGCGACCTTGGCCAAACTGCTGAAGCACAACGCATCGGCCATCCTGAAGTTTTCCGAAGACTTCAACCAGCCGGTCGACGCGCTGCTCGACAGCGCCTGCCGGTTAGGCCTGGAAGGCCTGATCGGCAAGCGCGCCGAAAGCCCCTACGTTAGCCGGCGCAGCAGCGACTGGGTCAAGCTCAAGTGCACGCAACGCCAGGAGTTCGTGATCGTCGGCTACACCGCGCCCAAGGGCAGCCGCCAAGGCTTTGGGGCCCTGCTGCTGGCGCTGCACGACACCGACAGCGGCCAGTTGCGCTACGCCGGCAAGGTGGGCACCGGCTTCAGTGCTGCCACGCTGACGAGCATCCTCACCCGCCTGAAACCCCTGCACACCGCCAAGCCACCCTTGCCTGAGCCCCCCAGCGGTGCTGATGCGCGGGGCGTGCACTGGCTCAAGCCAGAACTGCTGGCCGAGGTCGCCTACGCCCAGATGACCCGCACAGGGATCGTGCGCCACGCGGTTTTTCACGGGTTGCGCGACGACAAGCCCGCCACTGCCATTGCCCTGGAACGTGCCATGCCGGTAACGAACGCAGCACATGCAGAGCCCAAGGGTTTGAGCAACCTGCACCTGACCCACCCCGACCGCGTGATCGACAAGACCAGTGGCACCAGCAAACGACAGGTGGCGGAGTACTACGCCCAAGTCGCCGACTGGCTGCTGCCACAGCTCGAACACCGCCCCGTGGCGCTGGTGCGCGCACCGGAGGGCCTGGACGGCGAGCTGTTCTTTCAGAAGCACGCGGGGCAGTTGCACCTGCCCAAGCTGACCAGCTACACCAAGGCCCAGGCCGGCCAGGCGGCAATGGTGCTCAACAGCGCCGAGAGCTTGTTGGGCGCAGTACAGATGAACATGCTTGAACTGCACACCTGGAACGCCACCGACAAAAATTTCGACAGGCCTGACCGCTTCATCCTCGACCTCGACCCCGACCCGGCATTGCCATGGAAGGCCATGCTCGAGGCCACCCAGCTGACCCTCACCCTGCTCGATGAGCTGGGCCTGAAGGTGTTTCTCAAGACCAGCGGTGGCAAAGGCATGCACCTGGTCGTGCCGCTCACCCGTCGGGCCGGCTGGGAGGAAGTGAAGGACTTCAGCCATGCCCTGGTCAAACACATGGCAGACTTGTTCCCGGACCGGCTCAGCGCGGTCTCCGGGCCCAAGAACCGGGTCGGGCGCATCTTCATCGACTACCTGCGCAACGGCAAGGGCGCTACCACCGTGGCCGCCTACTCGCTGCGCGCCCGTGAAGGCCTGCCAGTGTCGGTGCCGATCTGGCGCGAGGAGCTGCCCAAACTCAAGAGTGCCAACCAATGGAATATCGGCAACTTGCAGGCGCGGCTTGCGCAGGTGGACGACCCTTGGGCCGAGCTGGGCTCGACCCGGCAATCGATCACCCTGCGCATGCGCAAGCAACTGGGGATCGCATGATGGACTTCGCTCACCTCGACCGCCTGCTGCACCGCTTCGGTACCCGTTCGCGGGCCATCGATCTCGACCCTTTGCTGCCTGAACTGTTGCAGGCACTTCGAGCCGAACAGCTAGACCTGCTACCCCTGCCCGGCCACGGGCGCACCCTCGAGCGCTGGCGGGCCTTGGCGCGGGTTGCCGGTTGCGATCTCGGCCTGGCCAAGCTGTATGAAGGCCACACCGATGCCCTGGCGGTCCTCGCCGAGTGCGGCGCCGCCCAGCATGCTCACGACGGTATCTGGGGCATGTGGGCCGCGGAGCCGCCGGATGCCAGGGCCCACATCGTCGCGCGCCATGGCGAACGGGTTCAGCTGCAAGGCCGAAAAGCATGGTGCTCGGGCGCGCTGCAGATCGATCGAGCGCTGCTGACCGCCTGGGAGAATGACCAGCCACAGCTGGTGGCCATTGAACTGTCACACCCCAGCCAGCGCATCCAGGCCGAGCAATGGCAGGCCGTAGGCATGGCCAGCACCGCCAGTGTCACCATCGAGTTCGACAACTCACCGGGGCTGGCCATCGGCACACCCGGCCAGTACCTGTCCCGCCCAGGCTTCTGGCAGGGCGGCGCAGGTATCGCTGCCTGCTGGTACGGCGCGGCCGAGGCATTGGCAGGTTACCTGCGCGAGCACTGCAACAAACCCCGGCCCGACCCCCATGCCGATGCCCACCTGGGGGCGGTCGATGCGGCGTTGTACGGTGCCCGCGCCGCCCTTCGCGAGTGCGCCGCGTGGATCGACCAGCACCCCCAGGACGACGCCAGTTTCGAGGTACGCCGCACCCGCGCCCAGATCGAGCAGGCGGTCGAACAGGTCATTCAGCATGTTGGCCGAGCGCTGGGGGCTACCCCCTTCTGCCGCAGCAGCCATTTCGCCCGGCTTAGCGCCGACCTGCCGGTGTACCTGCGCCAAAGCCACGCTGAACGCGACTTGGCCGAACTGGGTCAGCAAGTGACCAGCACACCGACAGGAGCATGGCAGCTATGAGCGAGAACCTTATTGATGCGGCCACGGGCACGCCGTGGAGTGACTGGCAGCATTCTGCGCATCTGGCACGCGCCACCTGGCTTGCGCCCGAGCAGCTGTGCCCACCCGGCCGACGCCTGGTGCTGCTGGCGCCGCACCCGGACGACGAGGTGCTCATGGCCGGCGGGCTGCTTGCCAGTTTTCGCGGGCGCGAACAGGACCTGGTGCTGATTTCCGCCACCAACGGCGAGGGCAGCCATCCGCACTCACCACACTGGACCGAGCAGCGCTTGCGTCACCAGCGCCCCTTGGAGAGTCGGCATGCCTTGCAGCAGCTAGACCTGGACCTCAACCGCCTGGACTGGCGGCGGCTCAACCTCAAGGACGGCGCATTGCCCCGCGATGAGGCCTTCCTGGTCCGTCACCTGGAACAGTTGCTGGAGCCCGACGACCTGTTGCTGACCACCTGGCGTGGCGACGGCCACTGCGACCACGAGGCTGCAGGCCGCGCCGCTGCCCAGGCAGCCCAGGCGCGCGGGGCACAGCTGGCCGAAGCGCCGGTGTGGGCCTGGCACTGGGCCGCACCCGACGACCCACGCCTGCCCTGGTCGCGGGCGCATCGCTTGCAGGTGGACGAAACGCGCCAGGCCCGCAAGCGCGAGGCCTTGGCTGCCCATACCAGCCAATTGCAACCAGACGGTGATCGCCCGCCCGTGCTGCCGGCGCATTTGCAGGCGTGCCTGCTGCAACCCTTTGAACTGGTTTTCCTGTGATGGAGTCGCCATGAGCCTCGATGCGCAATACTTCGCCGACCTGTACGCCGACAGCGAGGACCCCTGGGCGTTTCGCACCCGCTGGTACGAACGGCGCAAGCGCGACCTGCTGCTGGCCAGCCTGCCCCGTCAGCGCTATGAGCGCGTGTTCGAGCCGGCCTGTGCCAACGGCGAGCTGAGCGTGCTGCTGGCCGAGCGTTGCGTCAGCTTGCTGTGCCAGGACATCGACCCGACCGCCGTGGGGCTGGCGCGCCAGCGCCTGGGGGCAGCGAACCATGCCCAGGTCGAGCAAGGGCATCTGCCGGGCGACTGGCCAGGCGGGCAGTTCGACCTGATCGTGCTCAGCGAAATCGGCTACTACCTCGACCCCACCGATTGGCTGCAGGTGATCGAGCAGTCGGTGGCCAGCCTCACGGCCGATGGCGCCCTGCTCGCCTGCCACTGGCGCCACCCCATTGCCGGTTGCCCGCAGGACGGCCGCGAGGTTCATGCCCTGCTGGCAAGGCACTTGCCGCTGTATCCGCTGTTGCGTCACGAGGAGGCCGACTTTCTACTCGAGTACTGGACGTGCCAGCCCAGCGTGGTCGACCTGAATGAGCCCTGCCCATGATCGCCGTCATCATACCCGCCCACAACGAGGCCCGGCGCCTGGGGCACTGCCTCAAGGCGGTCAAGGCTGCAAGTGCGCGAGCCGAGGCGGCAGGCTTGGCGGTAGAGGTGCTGGTGGTGCTGGACCGTTGCAGCGACACCAGTGCGCTCGTGGCCCGACGCCACGGGGTGCATACCCTTGAAGTGGACGCTGGCAATGTCGGCGTCGCCCGGCGTGCAGGCGCGGCATGGATGATCGCCCGCGGCGCCCTATGGCTGGCATGCACCGACGCCGACAGCCGCGTCCCGCAGCACTGGCTGACTTCGCAGTTGCAATGGCGCGCCGAGGTGGTGTGCGGCACGGTGCACATCGAGCGCTGGCAACCCTGGCAAAGCATCGCCCTGCGCCGGTTGTACCGCAGCCTTTACCAGGCCCGCGAGGGGCACAGGCATATCCATGGTGCCAACCTCGGTGTGTGTGCCAAGGCCTACGAACGCGTTGGCGGGTTCCAGCCGCTGCCGGCCCACGAGGATGTTCAACTGGTGATGGCCCTGCAAGCCAGCGGGGCGCAGATCGTGTGGACCGCCGAACACAGCGTGGCCACCAGCAGCCGGCGTGATAGCCGCGCAAAGCAGGGGTTCGGCGACTATCTCAGTGGCCTGGAAGGCCAGGTGTGACCACCTGGCGAGTCTCCACCATCAGGAGGCCTTGCGCGGTCGTTTGGTAGCCGGTTTTGCGCCCTTGGCCTTGCCACCGAGGCTGCGTTTGAGCAGTTCGGTAAGGTCGAGGATATCCGCGCCTTTCTCCGCGCTGGCGCCCTCCCCTTTGGCCACTGTCTCGATCTTGCCCTTGCTGGCTTTCTCTTCCACCAGGTCGAGAATGGTCTGGCGAAATGCGTCGTGATACTCGTCCGGGGCCCAGGACCCACTCATGTCTTCGACCAGGCGTTTGGCCATGCCCAGCTCACGCTTGTCGACCTTGGCATCGGTCACGCTCGTGTCCAGCTCCAGGGTTTCAATGCTGCGCACCTCCTCGGGCCAGCGCAGGGTAATCAGCACCAGGGCGTCTTCCAGTGGCCGCAGCAGCGCGAGGTGCTGACGGGTATGCAGCACCACGGTGGCCAGGGCTACCTTGCCGGTGCTCTCCAGCGTATCGCGCAACAGCGCATAGACTTTGCCGCCGCGCCGGTCAGGGCTCAGGTAGTAAGGTGTGTCAAAGTGCTGAAGCGGAATCTCGCCAGCCTGCACGAACGAGAAAATATCGATGGTCTGGGTCGCTTCAGGGCGAGCATCGCGAATTTCCTGCTCACTGATCACCACGTAGCGGCCCTTCTCATACTCCACGCCCTTGACGATGTTGTCCTTGTCGATCTCCTTGCCGGTTACCTTGTTCACCCGCTTGTAGCCCACCGGCTCCATGCTGCGCTTGTCGAGCCAGTCAAAATCCACGCGCTCGGAGCTCACCGCAACGTTGAGCGAAACCGGGATGTGCACCAGCCCGAAACTGATCGCGCCTTTCCAGATAGCCCGCGCCATGTCTACCTCCTATGGGTTAGCAGCGAACAGAGCCCTTACTGAAACTGACTGACGACGGGTGCGAAGGTTTAGTTTGGTTGCACGACGCCAACGGGGGTCTGCAATGCGGGATAAATTGACCCGATTGCAATCAGCCGAACGTCAGATGGAGGCCAGCCGCCGAGCATCCCTTCGCACGGCTTGAGGGGGGACCCCAAAACCACGGATGAACACCTCCCGCATATGCCGGCGGTCCCTGAAGCCGGTTTCCCTGGCCACCACATCCAGGCTGTGCAGGCTCTGCTCGATCATCAGCCGGGCAGACTCCAGCCGCAAGCTCTCGACAGCCTTGGCCGGTGACTGGCCGGTCTCGGCGGTGAACACGCGGGTGAATTGCCGTGGGCTCAGGTGCACCACTTCAGCAAGCTCTTCCACGCTCAATGGGCGGTTGAGGTGCTTGCGGGCGTAATCCAGCGCGCTCTGGATACGGTCCGACTTGGGCGAGAGCGTCAACAGTTCGGAGTGTTGCGACTGCCCGCCAGATCGGCGTTGGTGCATGACCATCTTGTGCGCCACCGACCTGGCCATTTCGCTGCCCAAGTCCTTTTCCACCATACCCAGCGCCATGTCCAGGGCGGCAGTCATGCCGGCAGACGTCCAGATCGGCCCATCGACGATGTAAATCCGGTCTTCCTCGACGTCGATCTTCGGGTGCAGCTCTCGCAACTTGTTCGCATAAGCCCAGTGAGTGGTCGCGCGCCGACCATCCAGTACGCCCGCTTGCGCCAGCACAAAACAGCCGGTGCAAAGGCCAGCAGTACGGCGCGCACCGTCGACAAAGCCCCGCACGCTGGCGAGCACCTCCTCGCTGGGGGGCGTCAGAGGCGTCAGCGTACCGGTAACCATCCAGGTGTCGGCCAGGCCCGGCGCCCCCAAGGGCAACGTGTCGATATGCATCCCCAGTGACGAGCACACCGTGCCGCCACCGATGGAAAAGTTCTGGATCCTGTAAACCGCTTCGCCCGCCATGATGTTCGTAAGCTCGAATACGGTTTGCGTCGCCAGGGACATGATCTGGAAGCCTTCGGTGATGAGGTAGCCGACCCGGTGCATCGCTGATGCCCTCTGTGCAATGTCCTAAAACAGCACTATATGCGTCGTTTGAGACAAACACCACCTGCTGCATGATGGCCTCACACCCAACCAACGGAGCAGCAGCATGACGCAGCAACGCAAGGGCACCGCGCTCATTACGGGCGCCTCATCCGGTATCGGTTCGATCTACGCAGAGCAGCTGGCCCGTCGCGGCCATGACCTGGTGCTGGTGGCACGCGACCGGGAGCGCCTCAACGCATTGGCTGGCCGGCTTACCACCGAAACCCGACAGAACGTGGAAGTATTCCCGGCAGACCTGGCCAACGCCGATGACCTGGCCAAGGTAGAACGCAAACTGCGCGAAGACGCCAGCATCAGCCTGCTGGTGAACAACGCCGGTATCGGTACCCATACCGGGCTGCTGGAAAGCGACGTTGAGCGCATGGCGCACATGATCACCCTCAACGTCACCGCCCTCACCCGCCTTACCTATGCAGCTGTCCCCGGCTTTGTCGCTCGCAAGCAAGGCGCGGTCATCAATATCTCGTCCGTGGTCAGCCTGGCACCCGAACTGCTCAACGGCGTGTACGGTGGTAGCAAGGCCTACGTCACCGCGTTCACCCAGTCGCTGAACAAGGAACTGGCGGGTACTGGCATCCAGGTTCAGGCAGTACTGCCCGGCGCCACCGCGACCGATTTCTGGCAGACCGGCGGTTTGCCCGTCGAGCACCTGGACCCAGGCATCGTGATGTCTGCCCAGGACCTGGTATACGGTGCCCTGCAGGACTTCGACAACGGCGTGCTGATCTCACTGCCGTCGCTGCACGACCTGCAAGCCTTCGACCACTTTGAGGCCAGCCGGCAAGCCTTGTTCGGCCAGCTGTCCAGCAACCGGCTGGCGCAGCGCTACAGCGCCAGGTGATCAGCAGCGAAAGGAACGTAGTCGAGAATGTGTGGGGCGACCATGCCAGGTCACGGGCGCTTCACCACATTTTCACTGCAAGCGAGAAAGTCTTACTCCACTCAGGCTGTTTTTTGAGTGAATCGAAACGAATAGTCTGAAGCCACTTTTCGCATCCCCAAGAGGCAACGCCAATGAAGGCAGTCGTTTACACCCAGCCCGGTCTACCGATCCACGACCCACAATCGCTGTATGACGCGCAGCTGCCCACGCCAAAACCGGGGGCCCGTGACCTGCTTGTGGAAGTCCGGGCAATTGCCGTCAACCCGGTTGATACCAAGATCCGTGCAAGCCGCGGTGGTGAGCAACCACAAGTGCTCGGCTGGGACGCTGTCGGCGTCGTCCGCGAGGTGGGGCCACAGGTTACGTTGTTCCAACCGGGCGACGAGGTTTTCTACGCCGGTGCCATTGACCGCCCAGGCAGTTACAGCGAGCTTCACGTGGTGGATGAACGCATTGTCGGGCATAAGCCCCGCAGCCTGGACAACGCCAGCGCCGCGGCCTTGCCGCTCACCTCAATTACGGCCTGGGAGCTGCTGTTCGACCGCCTGGGCGTTGAAGAAAACGGTGGCAAGCAGCAAAGCCTTCTGGTGGTCGGTGCTGCCGGCGGGGTTGGCTCGATCCTGGTTCAACTTGCCCGCAAGCTCACGCAGCTCACAGTCATTGGCACCGCCTCACGGCCCGAGACCCAAGCCTGGGTGCAGCAAGCGGGAGCCCATCATGTGATCGACCACTCCGAATCGATTCCACTTCAGTTGGAAGCGCTCAAGCTGGGGCCGGTCGACTACGTCATCAGCCTGACCCATACCGACACCTATCTTGCGCAACTGGTGGAAGTGCTGCGGCCACAAGGCAAGCTCGCGCTGATCGACGACCCCGCGCAACTGGATGTGATGCCGCTCAAGCGCAAGTCGCTTTCACTGCACTGGGAGCTGATGTTCACGCGCTCGCTGTACCAGACCGAAGACATGATCAAGCAGCACCAACTGCTCGAGCGCGTTTCGCGGCTGGTCGATGATGGCACGCTCAAGACGACCCTGGGCGAGCACTACGGCACGATCAACGCCGAGCACCTCAAGCGTGCCCACGCCATGATCGAGAGTGGCAAGGCACGCGGCAAGATCGTGCTGGAAGGCTTCTGAAGCCCGATCAGGCGCCCGACGGCCACGCAGTGGGCCCAGACACCGCATTGACGCCCTCCAGCGTCGCAAACGAAATGTCTTTCGCCGTGAGCAGGAAATCACTCATGTAAGGCACTTCGAGCATGTCGCTGCGTACTGCTGCGAACAGGGTGGCCTGCAACCCTGCTTCGCCCAGGCGCCTGGCCAGCACATAGCCACGGGAGGTGTACTCGTGCACCGCCCAGTTCGGCAGGCAGCAAACGCCACGGCCGCTGGCCACCAACTGCATCATCATCACGGTCATTTCTGCAGTACGTACCTGGGCAGGTTCGATGTCGGCCGGATCGAAGAAACGGGTGAAGATGTCCAGGCGGTTGCGCTCGATCGGGTACGTGATCAGGGTCTGACTGGCAATGTCGTCAGGTTGCAGATACGGCTTTTCGCGCAGGGGATGATGTTTGTCGATGGCCAGCATGGCCTCGTACCCGAACAACGGCACGTACGTGATACCGGGCAGGGTCACCGGGTCGGACGTCACCACAAGGTCGAGGTCACCCCGCTCCAGGGCCGGCAGCGGCGCGAACGACAACCCCGATGCCAGGTCCAGTTCGACTTCCGGCCAGGCGCAGCGAAACTCGTCCAGCGAGGGCATCAGCCATTGATAGCAACTGTGGCACTCGATGGCGATGTGCAGGCGGTCGGCCGTGCCGCCTGCCAGCTTGCTCAGGTTGCGCTCCGTTGTGCGGATCAGCGGCAGCACCTGGTCGGCCAGCTGCAGCAGCTTGAGCCCCGCGGTGGTGAAGCGTACCGGTTTGGACTTGCGCACAAACACGGGCATGCCAACGCGGGTTTCCAGCTCCCGAAACTGGTGCGATAGCGCCGACTGGGTCAGGTGCAGGCGTTCGGCAGCCTCGGGCACGCTGTCCGTTTCGCGCAAGGCATGCAGAGTGCGTAGGTGTCTCAAGTCAATCATGAGCAGAAGGCAACGCTCAGGCCACGCCAGGCGCGGCAAGGTTGCAATATTGTCCTTTGAAATACAGCAATGGTTGCGTCGCCACAGCGTTATGTACGTTCAGCGCTTTCACTTCCCCCACCACGATCAAGTGATCGCCGGCAGCGTGTTCGGCGTGAATCTCGCAGTCGAGCCAATGCAGGCTACCGGCAATGACCGGGTTACCCAGCGGCGACACCTGCCAATCGACACCCTGCCACTTGTCAGTGCCTTTGCGGGCAAACTGGTTTGATACGCCAACCTGTTCACCCGAAAGGATATTGACTGCGAATCGGCCTGCGCTACGAATACCGGGATAACTGGCCGAACTGGACATCACGCTGAATGACACCAGCGGTGGGCTGATTGACACGCTATAGAACGACTGGCACGTGAAACCGATCGGATTGCCGTCGATGAGCGATGTGATCACCGTGATGCCCGAGGCGTAGTGCCCGAGCGCTTCGCGAAAGCTCAAGGGCTCGATGGCAGTACTGGAAAGTGACATGGTAAGTCCTGACGTTCGGGTGCCTTTAACTGGCCGAGAGTTCTCTGCGGACGATTTCTGCACCCGCACTCAACGCTCTGAGCTTGCCGCTGGCGACCCTGCGCGGTAGAGGCGCCATGCCACAGTTGGTGCAAGGATAGAGCTTGTCTGCCTCTACAAATTGCAGGGCCTTGCGCAGGGTATTGGCCACTTCCTCGGGGGTTTCAATGGTGTGGCTGGCCACGTCGATCGCGCCGACCATCACCTTCTTGCCTCGGATCAGCTCAAGCAGGTCCATGGGTACATGGGAGTTGTGGCATTCCAGCGAAATGATATCGATGCTGGACTTCTGCAGCTTGGGGAAGGCTTCTTCATATTGCCGCCACTCTGATCCCAAGGTCTTTTTCCAGTCCGTGTTGGCTTTGATGCCGTAGCCATAGCAGATATGCACAGCGGTTTCACACTTGAGGCCTTCGATGGCCCTTTCCAAAGTGGCGACCCCCCAGTCATTTACCTCATCAAAGAAGACATTGAAGGCGGGCTCATCGAACTGGATGATGTCAACACCGGCAGCCTCCAGCTCCCTGGCTTCCTGGTTGAGGATTTTGGCAAATTCCCAGGCCAGTTTTTCACGGCTTTTGTAATGGCTGTCATACAGCGTATCGATCATGGTCATGGGGCCTGGCAGCGCCCACTTGATGGGCTGACTGGTCTGCTGGCGCAGGAACCTGGCATCGTCGACAAACACCGGTTTTTTCCGGGCAACGGCACCCACCACCGTCGGTACGCTGGCATCATAACGGTCACGGATCCTGACGGTTTCGCGGTTCTCGAAATCAACGCCGCTCAGGTGCTCAATGAAGGTCGTCACAAAATGTTGGCGCGTTTGCTCACCATCACTGACGATATCAATGCCGGCGTTTTGCTGCTCCTGCAATGACAAGCGCAGGGCATCCTGTTTGCCTTCGATCAACGCCTCATCCTGCAATTTCCAGGGTGACCAAAGCGTTTCGGGTTCTGCGAGCCAGGAGGGTTTAGGCAAACTGCCGGCAGTCGAGGTGGGTAACAGCTTTTTCACGAGGTAAAACCTTATATAAGTTAATCAGCAGGCGTAATTGGCGGACCACTGCTCAAGCATCGCGTGGTGCGGTTTGATAAAGTGCTCCTCCACAAACTGCCCCTGTTCGATGGCCAACCGGCTACGCTCCTCCCGGTCATAAACAATACGGGTCAGCGAGTAATCCTGATGCTGCAAGCTGGGCCGATAGCACTTCCCTGCGGCAGAATTTGCATTGTAGATTTCGGGACGATAGATTTTCTGGAAAGTGTCCATCGTGCTAACGGTGCTGATCAACTCAAGGTTGGTGTAGTCACTGAGCAAATCGCCCGAAAAATAGAAGGCCAACGGCGCAACACTGTTGGGCGGCATAAAATAACGCACCTTCAAGCCCATCTTCTCGAAATAAGTATCCGTCAAGGAGTACTCATCCTGCTGATATTCAAAGCCCAACACAGGATGCTGATTATCCGTTCGATGGTAGGTCTTGCTGCTGGAAACACTCAGGCAGATAACCGGAGGCTTGTCGAAGTGCTGCTGATACGTGCTTGAGTTCACGAAGTGCTTGAACAGCTTGCCGTGCAGCTCTCCGAAATGCTCTGGCGTGCTGAACACAGGCTGGTTGGCATTGTGCCCCAGCAGCACTACGCTGAAATCGTAATCGCGCACGTAGGAAGAAAAATTATTCCCTACCATGCCCGCGATGCGCTCGCCGGTTTGTCGGTCGATAACAGTCGTTTTCAATATTTCAATCAGCGGCAGCGCCTGATCGCTGCCCTCGGCATCGATACTCATCTCGACGGAAATGATGTCAAGCTCGACGGCGTAGCGGTCGCCTTTGGGGTTATCCCAATGCGCCAGGGCGTTGAAGCGGTTATCTATCATCCCCAAGGTGCTGCGCAAGTTCTCTTGCCGGCTCGCGCCCCTCGCCAGGTTGGCGAAGTTGGTGGTAATGCGGGTGTTTTCGGACGGGTGATAGTGCTCGTCGAAGCGAATGCTCTTGATGGAAAACTTGAAGTCTTTATTCGTCATGACCGGGAGCCTGCTCAAATATCCATACTCTCTATAATTAGCCGGTATTTTAGGTTGGGGGCATGACCGAGGGAACTGAATTGATTTCACAGAACCTTTAGCCATCCTCATGACGGGCGCGGGCAATAATGCGAAAGATTCGCCAGGTTAATGTGTGCCCTACCACCACTCGATGATCGCCGCGCTTCAAACCGCGCTCAGGCATCGTTGCCATCGCCGCCAGGCTCCCGCGCCGGTGCGGCAAACCACTTGTCCCGCGGCACCCACTTCTCCTGCACCGGGTCCCCCAGGTAATGCGGCGACATGATCTGCACCCCATATTCGTTGAACACGTCCTGGATGTTGGCGTGCAGCAGGCTCAGCAACTCCGCACGCGGCCTTGGCGCGCTAGGCACTGCCTGGGCCACCAGGCGGTATTCGGGGTAGAAGTCCGAAAGCCCGGTCTGGAACACCTGCGGGCTGGGGTTTTGCAGAATGCCATCGGTGCGCTGCGCCGCTTCCACCAGCATCGCCTCAACCTGGCGCCAGGGCGTGTCATAGCCGATGGTGACCACGGTATCGACAATGTAGCCCTGCCCTTGCACCACCCGCGAATAGTTGCGCGTCACCGAACCGGTGATCATTGAGTTGGGCAGGGTCAGCACCTCGCCAAGGCCGGTGCGGATGGTGGTGTTGAAAATGCCGACTTCGGTCACCGTGCCTTCGTTGTCGCCTACCCTCACGTATTCGCCAGCCTTCAGTGTGCGCGAGTAGGTCAGGATCAGCCCTGCCGCCGCCTGTCCCACCACGCTTGTGGCACCCAGCGAAATCATCAGGCCCAACAGCACCGAAAGCCCTTTGAAGGCATCGGTACCAGAGCCGGGCAGGTACGGGTAAGCCATGACCAGGGCAAACAGCCAGATCGCCAGCGAAGTAAGCCGTGTCGTGGGCCGCAGAGTTTCTTCGGTCAGCCACTTCAATGTGCCCGGGCGGGCCATCCGCTCCAGCACGCGCCGGCTGAAACCGCTGATGCCACGGGCGATGAAGAAAATCATGACGGCCACGGCAATACCGGGGATGGCGTGCAGGATGCCGTCGAGCAGGTAGCGCAGCAGGTCGAGCAGGTGCAGGTTGAGGCTTTCGCCCCACGGCCGGGTGTAAGGGAACTGCGACAGCACGAAGCTCAGCCACTGGTAGCTGAGCAAAAGCACGATCACCCAATACATCAGGCGCAGCAGACGGTCGATCAGGTAGTACACGTACTGCATGTCGAACAATGGCAGCTGACCTACCTTGATCTGCCGCGCGCGCTCACGCATCAACTGCGTCAGGCGCCCGCGCAGCTTGCGCCGGCCCAGGTTGGCGCCCTTGATAAGCACCACGAACACCAGTGTGGCGATGGCGGAAAAGCCCAGCGCCTTGAGCATAAAACGCAAGCTGCGCGCCTCGCCGGTTTCGTCCACTACCTGGCGCAAGGTGGCCGCTGCCTGCTCGGCGGCCGCGCGGGTGTCGCCGCCCTCCACACCCAGGTCCTGCGGCGCGACGATGAAGGCCCGGCGCCCACCCAGCAGCACCAGGTGGCTGTTGACGATCGGGTCAATGCTCACCTTGAGCTCGTCGGTGCCGCGCAGTGCCTCCTCGATCACCGACGTGGCCCGCTGCACGCGGGCAGCAGGCGTTTCGCCCAGCAGTGTGGCGTGTAACGTGATAATGCTGCGGTTGGCGATTTGCAGTTCTGCCGGCTCACCCGGTATGCCATCGGTGGCGCTGCCGATGGCCTCCTTGCCCTGCCCCATCATCGGCAGCAAGGCGCACAGCACCAGCAACACAGTCAAAAGGCGATTCATTGCGCACTCCCTGGCCCATGGCACGAACAGCGTTGCTGTAGTGATAGCACAGCCTCCACCGGCCGGGCCCAGGGGCCAGACGGTCATGGCGAATCGCCTTGAGAGGGCTATCGTTGCTTGTCTGGGCAACGGCTACCAAGCGAGGGGCGCAGCCATGAACACCAGTGATCTACTCGAACAGTTGCTGCGCGCCGGGCAAGGCTCGCAAGGGCGTCAAGGCAGCGGCGGCATGTCATGGCAAGACGGCCTGGGCGGGTTGGGCGGCTTGCTGGGTGGCCTGTTGGGTGGCCGTGCTGGCAGCGGCACGGGCGGCTTGCCCCAGGGGCGCTCTGCGGGCGGTACCAATTTCGCCGCCCTGGCGTCGCTGGGCATGATGGCGTTCCAGGCCTATCAAAGCTGGCAGCGCAGCCAGGCGACAGCCCCGCAACAGGCGGTGCGTACTGTCGATCAGTTGTCCGGCCCCGAGGCCGAGGACCACAGCCATGCCATCTTGCGCGCGCTGATTGCGGCAGCCAAGGCAGACGGCCGCATCGACCACCAGGAAGAGCAACTGATTTACGCTGAAATCAAACGTCAAACCAGCGACCCGCAGCTACAGCAATGGCTGGATGAAGAAGTCAGCAAGCCGCTCGATGTTGCCGAAGTGGCCCAGTCGGCACGGGACCCGGCCATGGCAGCAGAAATGTACCTGGCCAGCGTGATGCTGGTGGATGACCAGCAGGACGCCGAGCGGGCCTACCTTGACGAACTGGCCAGCGCACTGCAAATCGACCCGGCATTGCAGGTGCATCTGGAACAGCAAGCCAAGGCAGGTGCCTGAACGGGCTGTCAATTTACCCAGTGCAAACCAGACGTCTGAGGGACTGCGAAAAAGCTGTCGGTCAGTCGCAGCCTCAGCCTGGAGCCTACGTACCTCAGAAGTTGTATTTGATGCCCGTCATGATGTTTCTTGGAGCACCGTACATACCGTGGTCGCCGGCATAGCTGAGATATTCGCGGTCGAACACGTTGTTGAGGTTGACTGACGCACTCAGATGCTGGTTGAAGTCGTAGCGTGCCAAGAGGTTGGTGACGGCGTAGCTGCCCTGAGTAAAGGTGTGCAGGTCGGCACCGGTTTTGCTCTGCCAGTTCACACCGCCGCCGAGGGTGACCTTGTTCAGAATTCCCGGCAGCCGGTAGCTGGTGAACGTCTTGAGACTGTGGCGAGGCAGGGTGGTAACGATGCGCTGGTCGTCAGCGTCGGTGCTGACCGCATAGGCATAACCTGCGGATGCCTGCCAGCCTTCGGCCAGTTCACCGTCCAGGGTGAACTCAGCGCCCTTGGTGGTGGTGCCCTGTTCTGACTTGTACGTGTTGCCGCCTGGGGTATCGATCCAGATGGCCAGGTTGTCCTGCTCGATCTTGAACAGCGCGACGCTGGAGTTCAGCTTGCCGTCAAAGTGGCTGCCTTTGACCCCGACTTCATAACCCGTGCCTTCCATGGGATCCAGGGGTTTGTTGTTGATGTCGCGAACCCAGGACGACTGAGGGTTGAAGATTTTCGTGTAGCTGGCATACAGCGACCACGTGTCGTTGACGTCATACACCACGCCGGCATAGGGAATGTAGACGCCGGTTTCCGATTCCTTGGTCTTGGTTTTTTCTGCGTTGTAGGGTTTATCCTCGATGTCACGGTGCCAGTCGATCACGCGGCTACCCAGCAAGACACTGAGATCGTCGGTGACGTGCAGTCGCGTGGCGAGGTAGGCGGCGTATTGGGTTTCGTCGGCAGTGGATTTGCCCGTGACGTCGAACTCCGGTTTGACCGAGCCGCCGTTCCAGTTCAGCAAGTTGTCGATCGCGCCAGCCGGCGAGCCGGAATAGTCGTATTTCCAGCCGCCGTAGCTGGGCACGTTCTCGTAGTAGTTGGACAAGGTCACACCGGCGATCAACTCGTGTTCGCGGCCCAACAGCCCGAACGGGCCGGTCAGGTAGGCATCGATGTTGTTCTGGCGCGGGATCCCGGAGAAGCGCACCGGCAACTGCGTGGTGCCGCTTCCGTCCGGGCTGAGCCTACCGTTGACGTAGTTGAAGACCTCGTCAAACTTGTTTTCGGAGTGGGTCAGCTCGATCTTCCCGCTCCAGCCATTGGCGAACTGCTGCTCGATCGAGGTGAAAAAGCTGGTTTGTTCATGGTCGTTGTAAGACCACGTTTGAGCCGAATTGAGCGAGCGTTTGAGGTGGGTGCGAGACCCGTCGGTAAAGCGCGTCGGCAGGCCGGAGCGCATGGGCGAGTCAACGTCTGTACGTTGGTAACTGAAGCCCATCGTCAGCAAGGTGTCTTCAGTCAGGTCGAACTCGGTAATGCCGTAGATCAGCTGCGAGTCCTGCTTGTAGCGGTCGACCCATGATTGCTCGGTCTTGAAGTCGGCGACCAGGCGACCGCGTACGTTGCCGGTTTCAGTCAGCGGGCCAGATACATCAAAGCCGGTTCCGTAGCGGTCCCAGTTACCGGCTTCTGCGGTGACGCTGGCCTGAGCCTCGAAGGTCGGACGCTTGCGGATCAGGTTGATCGTCGCTGAAGGGCTGCCCAGGCCGCTGATCAGGCCGGTAGCACCGCGCACCACCTCCACCCGGTCATACATGGCCATGCTCTGGGTGTAATTGTCCATGCGCTTGACGGTGGGCACACCATCGATTTCAAAGTTCTGAATCTCGAAGCCGCGCGAGAAGTAACCATCGGATTCCGCACCCAGCCCGTCGCGTAACACAATGATGCCCGGTGTGGCATCGAGGGTATCGCTGAGATTGGTGAGGCGCTGGTCATCCAGGCGCTGGCGGGTCATGACGGTCAGCGATTGCGGGGTTTCCTTGGGGGTCAGGTTCAGGCGGGTCGAACTGCTGGATGAGTAGGTGGTGTAGAGCCCGGTACCTTCTGTAGTCGACCCGGGCGCCTTGCCCGAGATCGAAATGCTTTGAAGCTCCAGCGCGGTAGAGGCCGGCGCTCGCTGGAGGGTGTATCGCCCATCCGGCTGGCGCACCGCAATCAGTTGGCTGCCCGTAAGCAGCGCCTGTAACGCACCGTCGATCGTGTAATCACCATTCAAGCCGGGGCTGTTTTGCCCCGCAATCAAGTCATTGGGAAACGACAACAACAAATGGGCTTGCTGGCCCAGTTGATTGAGCGCAGTGCCCAAGGGCGCTGCGGGGATTTCGTAGTGTTGCACGGTGCTATCGGCGGCTGCCCACACTGGCGATGAAGTGGCAATCAGAACCGCTGCAGCGCGACCCAAGGTGCTGGCAAGCGGGGTTACGTAGCACGACGAAATACTGCGGTGATGCATGTGAAGTTCCCCGATGTTTTTTGATGTATGGCCTATGAGTCTCGCCAAAAATCAAAACGGCTCATCAAGGATGAAAAAACTTCAAACGTTAGCTGGCGAGGGGCGCAAGTTGACCCACAGGCGAGTGAAACGCTGTACATCCAGTTTCAGCGTCTGGGCGACGGCATCGATGATTCGATCACTGTCTGCCAACGGGTAGGTGCCCCATACTCGCAGGTTGGCCAAGGCGGCGTCGCAGCCAAGATAGCCATGACGATACCGCCCAAGTTCGTCGAGAAACGCCTGAAGCGGTTGGCCGTTGGCGACGATCATGCCTTCGGCCCAAGCGGGAGCGGATGCTTGCATGACGCCCAGATCGAGCATCCCAAGCGGCCCGAAACGCGCCACCTGCCCGGCGTGCAGGGCAGTCCAGGTGCTGGCTTGAGTCGGGATCACCTGAAGCGCGCCGCGATAAACTGCCAACTGGGTTGAGCCATTGTCGAACTGACGTATCGTGAAACGCGCCGAGGACGCTTGCGTGCGAACCTGAGCGGTATCGATGAACAGCGCCGGGCTCAAGGCATTGTCAATCAAGGCCTCGCCGCTGATTAATCGAAGGTGCCAACCACGGTCAGTGCCGCGAGCATTTATTGCACTATGGGTATTGAGTTCCAACGACAGATCCGAGGCCAATGCAACTCGTCGCTGCTCGCCCACCCCCGTGGTGTAATCGGCACCAATGCGCGACACCAATTCGCTGTCTCGGCTCAACCATGCGCCGGTGCCCACAGCCAGCAGCAAGGCCAGCCCCTTTATTGTCTGACGCCTGCTCAGCCCTTCCTGGGAAGGCAGCAACAGGGCCTGTCGGGCAAGGCCTGGATCGCCTCGGGTGCGTAATGCGTCGAGTTGCGTCCCCAGCGCCAAGGCTTTTTCCCAGGCCAGCTCATGCAAGGGGTTTTCACGGCGCCATGCCATGAAAGCGGCCTGTGCAGATGAATCGAACTCGGCCTCCTGCATATCGAGCCACCACTCCATTGCCTCCTCACACATTTTCGCCGATAGCGTTGGTTCTCGGATAAAGGCGTTCCCGGTGCTAGTCATCGCAGCAATTCCGTCACCAGCATGCATTGCGCACCCGCCTTGATGATATGGCGTTTGACGGTAGCGATTGAAATCCCCAGCCGCTCGGCAATTTCTGCGTGGCTGAGCCCGTCCAGTTGTGACCAGAGAAACGCCTTTTTGACGGCGACGTCCAGTTTGCACAGTGCTTCGTCGAGGCGGACCAGCGTCTCGAAGATGATCAACTGGGTCGCCAAGTCCGGCAGGACGCTTTCGTCTTCCGCCTGGAGCGCATCCAGATAGGCTTTTTCCAGGCGTGCGCGGCGGTAGTGGTTGGACAGGACACTGCGTGCCACCTTGGCCAGGAAAGGCCGAGGCTGGCGGACTTCAATCACCTCGTCGCTGGCCAACAGACGCATGAAGGTGTCCTGCATCAAATCAGCAGCGCGGTGTGAGCAGCTCAACTGCCGATACAGCCAGCTGCGCAACCAGCGGTGTTGCTGTTCGTACAGGGCAGTGAACTGAGCGGTATCGACGGATGCCATTGGCGGCCACAAGAACGATGCAAATGAGACTTAGTATCATATTTGACTAATCGGGTGCCGACAAGAACGCAAAAGGCCGCCGCGTAAGGCTGGTCGGATGAATGAGGGCTGAAACCGATGCGGCCAGTTTCTGCATTGCGGGGGTTGCCATGAATATATGGAAATACGTATATTCGGCTTTCCATATGTATTGGTGCCGCGATGATCACTCCGCCCGATGTCTTCAAATGCCTGGCTGACGAAACCCGCGCTCGCGCCACCCTGCTCATCGCCAGCCTGGGAGAGCTTTGTGTGTGCGAACTGATGTGCGCGTTGGGCGACAGCCAGCCGAAGATCAGCCGCCATCTGGCGCAGCTGCGCAGCAATGGCATGTTGCTGGACCGGCGCCAGGGCCAGTGGGTGTATTACCGCCTTAATCCGGCGCTGCCCGCCTGGGTTCACGAGATGCTGCAGGTCACCTTGCAGGCCAATTCGCAATGGTTGGCCGACAACACACTTCGGCTCAAGTGCATGGACGACCGCCCCGTTCGCGACGCCGCCTGTTGTTGATCACCCTTTCGGCCCTGGCACTGCGCCGGCGCCCCTGACGTCCGCCACGAAGCAAAGGAGCCCTCCATGCGAGTCCTGTTCATGTGCACGGCCAACAGCTGCCGCAGCATCCTTTCTGAAGCGCTGTTCAACCACCTTGCCCCGGCAGGTTTCGAAGCGATCAGTTCAGGCAGCTTCCCCAAGGGGCAAGTATTGCCCCGTAGCCTGAGCACGCTGGAGCAGGCCGGTATTTCTACTGCTGGCCTGAGTAGCAAGGGCAACGACGCATTCGAGGGCAACCCGCCAGACATCGTCATTACCGTCTGCGACAGGGCCGCCGGCGAAGCCTGCCCGGTGTATTTCGGACCCGCGCTGAAGTCGCACTGGGGGCTGGAAGACCCGTCGGATGTAGTGGGTGACGAGGCGCGAGTCGACGCGGCCTTCCAGGCCACGCTGGCCCACATCGAGTCGCGCTGCCGAGCCTTCTTCGCCCTTCCATTCGCTAGCCTCGACCGTGATCAGCTCAAGCACGCGCTGGATCGCATCGGCACGCAATAAGCAGGAGTAAAAAATGTCCGATCATCTCCCCAACCTCGACCTCGCGTTGTTCGATCTGCCCCCAACGGCAACCGTTGCCAGCGAGCACAAACCACGCATCCTGCTGCTGTATGGGTCTACCCGCGAACGCTCTTTCAGCCGCTTGCTGGTAGAGGAAGCCGCGCGCCTGCTGGAGCACTTCGGCGCCGAGACCAGAACCTTCGACCCTTCTGGCCTGCCGCTGCCTGATGATGCGCCGGTGGAGCACCCCAAGGTGCAGGAATTGCGCGAGCTGGTGCAATGGTCGGAGGGCCAGGTCTGGTGCTCGCCGGAGCGCCATGGGGCGATGTCTGCAGTGTTCAAGGCGCAGATCGACTGGGTGCCCCTGGCGATGGGCGCCGTTCGCCCCACCCAGGGCAAGACCTTGGCGGTGATGCAGGTGTGTGGTGGCTCGCAGTCGTTCAACGTGGTCAACCAGCTGCGGGTGCTTGGCCGCTGGATGCGGATGTTCACTGTGCCGAACCAGTCTTCCGTACCCAAGGCCTACCTGGAATTCGATGAGGCTGGCCGCATGAAACCTTCGCCGTACTACGACCGCGTGGTGGATGTGATGGAGGAGTTGGTAAAGTTCACCGTGCTGCTACGCGACCGTCAGGATTACCTGGTGGACCGCTATTCGGAGCGCAAGGAAACCGCCGAGCAGCTATCTGCACGCGTCAATCAGCGATCAATCTGAAGCGGCTGACGGCCCGCTTGCACCAGGATGGCTAGCCCACCCTGGTGCGCTTTAGCGACGATCAGCGGTCTTGGTCACGCTGCGGGTTATCGCGTTGCGATTGCTGGCCGCCCATGCGGTCTTTATCCGCCTGGTTCTGCTGGTCGGTTACATTGTCTTCAGGCCGGCCGCCTTTGCTACCGGTATCGCTGGAACGGTCCCAGTCCTTGTTCATCTTGTCTTCGGGCTTCTGCCCTGGCTGGTTATGACCCGGTTGTTGCTGGTTCGGCATGCCACCGCCCGAGCCTTGACCGCCTGGCTGCCCGGTACCCGCGGTGTTGCTGCCCGCACCGGTGTCAGCATTGCCCTGATTGCCGCCCTTGTCTTGATTATTAGCCATGATCGCTTACCTCAAGTCAGACACAGAAAGGCCTGTGTATTCGTACGACTGCGGCTTTGCTGGCGTGGCTGTATTTATTCGCCGCCTTTCGGATAAGCGATACCAAATGCAGCGACTTGATACTGAGTCGCGCTAAATACCGATGTGCTGCAGGACGAAGCTCTGGGGAAACAGGCACGCCGTGTCCAGAAAAATTGGGGCAATTCATCTGTTTAAGCTGATCTGTAGCGCTGCATGGCTTATCCTTGTGCCTCGCAATCAACTTCGAAGCAGTGAATTGAACAATGGGTTTTGAACAACTAGCTGAGCTACGTGACCGCCTGCGGGCGGAGAAAGTGCAGGAAAAGGCCGAAAGCCCGAAGCCCCCCAAGCGCAAGTCTCCGCCCCAGGCGAAGCCTCGTGAGCAGGACCCGGCGGTAGCGGCGATCTGGCCGTTGCAGAAGCATTTTCCACTGGCCTTCCCTGTCAATCCGGCCCCCAAGGTTCCGCTCAAAGAAGGCATCTTCAAGGATGCCGAGCAACACCTGGAGCTGCTTGGCATCACCAGTGAACAGCTCAAGCTGGGTATTTCCACCTGGTGCCGGGGCACCCGTTACTGGGCAAGCATGGTCGAGAACGCCCCGCGTCTGGACTTGAATGGCCAGGTCGCCGGTATTGTGACCGCCACTCAGGCGATCCATGCGAAGCAGCAAGCTGCTCGCCATCGCGGCCAGGACCGACGCAATCGTGCCAAGTCGAAAGCACGTGCTGCGGCCCCCGTTGCCGAGACCGCAGCCGAGCAAACTCCAGACTGAATTCAGACGAAACAGTCGAAGGGTTGGCGCTGCTTGTGCGCATCGCCAACCAGCACATCCTCGCGCTGAAGATCAGTCAGCCACCACTGGACTTGCCCAGGATGGAACTGGATGGGTCGTGTGGCTGAAGGTCGCTCTCGGATGCAAGCTGCGCTTGAATCCAGCCGATGAATGCCCGCACGTGCGCTCGGCCCAGGTTCTCCTGGCGGGTAACCAGGTAATAGGCAAAGCGCGAAGGCCATGGCCGGTCTATCGCTACCACCAACCTGCCGCTTCGCAGGTCTTCTTCCGCGTGCTGCGCCTGTACAAGCGCGATGCCCTGGCCACTGGCAGCCGCGCGTAACAACAGCAGGTCTTCGTCAAAACTCGGCCCGCGGCGGCTCCGCTGATCGGGCTCGACACCATGCGCCTGCAACCACAACCTCCAGTCCGCACGGTCGGCATCCTGCAGCAGCGGGTAGCGCAGGCAGTCCTGCGGCTCATCCAGCGCCGGCCCGCCGGCAAGCAGGCCAGGGCTGGCTACCGGCAGCAGCACAGGCGCCAGTAGCGCTATCGACTCCAGCCCAGGGTAATCGCCCAGGCCATGGCGCAAGGCAATATCGACAGGATCACGATGCAGGTCGACCAGCTCGGCCGTGGACTGCACACGCACGTCGATTTCCGGGTGCTGTGCATTGAAATCCGCCAAGCGTGGCACAAGCCAACCGGACGCGAACGAGGGTTGGGTGCTGATCGTCAGTGTTTTAGCGCGCGTCAGCACTTCAAGGTCCAGCAAGGCGCTTTCGATCTGGCCAAAACCGCGTGAAAGCCCCGGATAAAGGCTCGCGCCAGCCTCGGTGAGCTGCACCCCAAAACGGCTCCGGGTCAGCAGGATAACGCCGAGGCGATCCTCCAGCAGCCGAATCTGTTGACTGATTGCGCCTGGGGTAACGCCCATACGCTCGGCGGCTGCCTTCAGGCTGCCCAGCCGAGTGGCTTCGGTGAAAGCGCGCAACGCGAGCAACGGCAAGACCGCACCCATGCAAATACCAACCTTAGAAAAACTGATGTTAGGGCGTGAAAGGATCGTTCGTAAGCCCCCTGCCTGATGCCTAGCATAGCGTTGACCCACACAAACTCGAATCAGTTTTTAGAAGGTGAACAGCATGCAAGGATTGCCCGTTACCCCCATCAACAGCAAAGGCGCCAGCGCCGATGCCTTCGCCCAACATCCTGGTTACCGTCGCATGTTCGCCCATGGCCAGCTGACACTGGGAATCTTCCTGCCGCTTCGCTTCCATGACGGTGACATGGTTGTGCTTCGTGGGCAGGCGCAGCTGGTCAAAGAAATCGACCGCCTGGGCTTCGCAGCCGTGTGGGTACGCGATGTGCCCTTGTACGACCCGGCTTTCGGTGACGCCGGCCAGGTATTCGACCCGTTCACCTACCTGGCCTATCTGACGGCCCATACCCGCACTATCGCCTTGGCAACCGGAAGCGCGATCTTCTCCCTGCGCCACCCCATCGACCTGGCCAAGGCTGCGGCCAGCCTGGACTGCCTGTCAGGTGGGCGGCTGGTGCTGGGTATTGCCTCCGGCGACCGCCCCGTGGAGTTCCCCGCCTATGGCCTGCCCCATGAAAAGCGCGGGGAGCGCTTCGCGCAAAGCGTGGACTACTTCCGTCAGCTGCTGGCTGGCCCTTCTGCGCCGATCCATTCGCCATTGGGCCAGCTCGATGGCGCCCGCCTGCTCCCCTGCCCCGTTACCGGGCGCATCCCGTTACTGGTGACCGGCTCGTCACGCCAATCCATGCAGTGGCTTGGCGAACAGGCCGACGGCTGGATTACCTACCCCGAAGCCACCCATAACATCCTTGGCCCGCGCCGCCTGGCCGAGAAGATCCGCGCTTGGCGAGCGGCCATTCCTGGCGGCGGCTTCCGTCCGCATGTCACCAATGAATGGATCGATCTTGATGAAGACGCCAACTTCCCGCGCACGCCGCAACAAGGTGGCTATGTGTTGCGCACAGGCCGCAATGGGTTGATCGAGCTGTTGCATGAGTGGCGCGAGGCCGGGGTCAATCATGCTGCACTGGGCATGCAGATGGCCCAACGCCCGGCGCAGGAGATCATCCAGGAGCTGGCAGAAGAAGTGCTGCCACTGTTTCCATCGCTGACGGGGCCAGAGCCCCATGGGCAGAACTGGTAGGCATTGCGGTGGCTGCTGGTTGTCAACGGCGCGCGCATCGGCTTTACATTCAGTTCGTATGATAATAAGGTTTTAATCATACGCGGCGTATGTAATTTCTGGTCCAGCCGGAAGCGCACCTGTCGATAAGGAGAGTCGAGCATGTTCACAACCTACCGCACGTTGTTCCAGTCAAGGGGAACCAAGGGCTTCGCTCTGGCGGGCCTTTTGGCGAGGCTTGCGTTGCCGATGACAGGTATCGGGATCATCACCCTGTTGTCGCAGGTTCGCGGCAGTTACGGCCTGGCGGGTGCGGTAGCAGCCACCTTCGTGTTCATCTATGCCCTGCTGTCACCGCAGGTCTCACGCCTTGTGGACCGCTTCGGCCAGCGCCGGGTATTGCCGGCAGCCGCCGGGCTCAGCGTGCTGGGCATCCTGCTTCTGGTGGCGTGCAGCTATTGGCAGACGGCGGACTGGACATTGTTCGCTGGCGCAGCCCTGGCCGGCTTCATGCCAAGCATGTCGGCAATGGTGCGTGCACGCTGGACTGCGGTCTACCGCGGCCAGCCCCAGTTGCAGACAGCCTTTGCGCTGGAAACCGTACTCGATGAAGTCACCTTCATCGCCGGCCCGCCGATTTCAGTTGGCTTGAGCGTGGCGGTGCTACCCCAGGCAGGGCCACTGGCCGCCGCCGTGCTGCTGACCATTGGTGTGCTCGCACTGGCCGTGCAGGTCAGTACCGAACCGCTGGTAGAGGCCGATGCTGCCAACGGGCAAGGCACCGTGTCGGTCTTGCGTCTCGCCGATGTGCGGCTGCTGACCCTGCTGCTGGTGGCGATGGGCGTGATTGTCGGTACCGTCGACATCGTCAGCGTGGCGTTTGCCGAGCAGATGGGCATGCCGGCTGCAGCCAGTGCAGTGCTGTCGTGCTACGCCATCGGGTCCTGCCTGGCGGGGCTGGTATTCGGTGCCTTGAAACTCCATACGCCACTGCGCAAGCTGCTCCTGCTGGGTGGGTTGGCCACCGCAGCGACCACCTTGCCGCTGCTGCTGGCGGGTAACATCGTCGGGTTGGCTGGCGCAGTGCTGGTCGCGGGTCTGTTCTTCGCCCCCACCATGATCGTGGCGATGGCGCTGGTAGAGCGCATTGTTCCGCCAAGCAAGCTGACCGAAGGCATGACCTGGTTGCTCGCCGGGCTCAACGTCGGGGTTGCCGGCGGGGCTGCGGCATCGGGGCAGGTTGTCGATGTATTGGGTGCCAAGGCCGGATTCAACGTTGCCCTTGGCGCCGGCGTGGCGGTGTTCCTGGTTGCTTCATGGGGCTACTACCGCCTGCGGGACCGCACTGAAGAAATGTCGTATTCGGTTTGATCCCGTCCGCCCGCCATGTATCGAGCAAGGCGAAGCAAGGAGAAAGCAGGCGCTTGTCAGTGCGTGTCGAGATCAAGACAATGGATACAGGTTGTATGACGGCACTCGCATACGCTCACCTCATGCCATCTGAACAAGGAGTAGCTGGATGGTTCGACGCACACGCGCCGCAATGGAAGAAACCCGGGCCAGGTTGCTGGAGACCGCGCGCAAAGTATTCAGTGAACGCGGCTACGCGGACACTTCGATGGATGACTTGACTGCCCAGGCGGGCCTGACGCGGGGGGCGCTGTACCATCACTTTGGCGACAAGAAGGGGTTGCTGGCGGCAGTGGTCGAGCAGCTCGACGCAGAGATGGATGAGCGCTTGCGTGCCATTACTGACACCGCAGAAGATGGGTGGGAGGGTTTTCGCCAGCGCTGCCACGCCTTTCTGGAAATGGCGCTGGAGCCTCAGATCCAGCGGATCGTGCTGCGTGACGCCAGGGCGGTGCTGGGTGGCGGCTCGCCGGAGGCACAGCAACAGTGTGTCGAGTCGATGCGCAAGCTGATACATGAATTGATAGTGCAGGGCGTTATCGTCGAAGCGGACGCTCAAGCGCTGGCTTCGCTGTTATATGGCAGCTTGGCAGAAGCGGCTGCGTGGATCGCGGAGGCTGAAGAGGGCGCTGCGCGCTTGGCGCAGGCAAGCGTGGCGCTTGATCTGCTGTTGCGCGGAGTGCTTAAAAGCCAGGTTGCCTGATGAGCAGGTAACCGCCCTCCTCCCCTGGGATAAATCTTCCAAATCCGCAAGCCTGCTCAAAAGTAACCGAGCACCCACTGCTGAACGGCTGACGTGTCATTGATGTCGCCATCGAAACTATAGCGGGGGTCATAACTTTGATTATTCCCCCGCACTAGCCCTCTCCACACTTTCAACGGTAACCAGAACTGCGCACCACTAGGCAAGGCCTGAGAACCGATATCGATATACAACGTGTCGCCACTCGTTGATAACCTGAAATGGATCGCTCCAGGAACGGCCAGAACCGCATCTGCAAAATCCAGACAGGCACTTGCACAGAATGAGTCCGTCACCAGCACACGCTGCCCTTTGAATCTTACTGGACTGGAATCCTTTACAGGGCCCTGGTCGAGCGATGACGTATCGGGCTGTCGACCAAGCTGTTACCACCGCGATTGCCACGGGTGTCGAATACCACCAGTTTGGCGTCCTCGATGTGCCTGAGCGTGTCGAGCATTTGTTCGAGGAGAGGTCGCCAGTTTAGCTATGAACTTAGTGAAATAGTTGTATCGATTACCGACAAGGGTAGGTAGATCAATGTAAGTGGCGCATACAGGCGGCGGGGGCGTGCGAAGAACACTGCCAACGGCAATGTGAACATCACCATATCCAACACTGCCCATAGCTGGAAGGGTGAGGCGTTGAAGAACAAGATATTGGTCACGCTACCCAATCCAAGGTAGGTACAGATCGCCAGCAAGGCAAATCGCCCATCCTGCTCAAAGTAGACCTGAAGGCCATACAGTTCGTCCTCGCTGCGACTGGGCAGGATCAACGCCGCTGCGCTGAACAGGGAGAGGGTCAGACTGACCAGAAGCAGGAACTCGACGAAAGAAAAGTCTTTCTTGAATGTGGGAAGATCATTGAGGGCCCACCAGAATTCCAGCTGGAAAAGAAAAATTGTGAATGCCCACGCAAGGGCTACCCAATCTGGTGGTGCCGTCCGGCGGATCCGGAAAACGGTCATGACGCCCAAAAGAATCCTGGTGATGGACAAACCCAGCACCATCGAAAGCACGGTCACCAAGATAGGGAAATTGCCCACCGCCGCCTCCTCGGATGTACGCTGTTTCTCGCAAAGCGTGCCGTCGTTGACCTATACAATTCCTTGGTCAAACTTCCAGGACAAGGCCATCGGCCGAACCACCTGAAGAATGACCGAAGCGAGCCTCTGATGCGCTTGTGTGACCGCCATGGCCCAGCTTAGGCTCTTACAGGATCGGCGGGAGATAGACAACTCGGTCTCGCCCTCCCTGTTTGGCTGCGTAAAGTGCGCTGTCGGCACGCCGCAGTGCATCATCGATCTGCTCGCTATCGGCGACTAAAGTAGATCCTAGGCTGAGGCTCACCCTTAGCGCACCGCTGGAGAGTTGCATCGGTCTGCTGCCAACGAGCAGGCGCACGCGTTCCGCGACCCGCACCAGCTCGTCAGCGTCCTTTACCCGTAGCAATGCGACGAATTCCTCACCGCCCTGGCGTACCAGCAAATCGTCCGGGCGAAGGGCTGCTCGCAAGCGACGCGCACACTCGCAGAGCACCTGGTCACCGGCAGCATGACCATACTTGTCGTTTACCGACTTGAAGTAGTCAAGGTCCGCATACAGAGCACCCAGCTTCAGACCTTTCTCCTTTGCCAAACGGCGTTCACGATCCTGGAAGGCCGCCACCGCGCCGCGGTTCCATAGCTGTGTTAGCGGATCAAGCAAAGCCTTGCGTTGCTCACGGTCCATTTCAAGCCGTAAGTCGTGGTTGGCCTGTATCAAGCTGCGCAGTTGTAGATAACCCTCTGCGAGCGTGGCCAAGTCTCTGAAGTTGGCCTGTTGGGCCTCACTTAGCAGGCGTGGGCGAGGGTCGAACATGCATAACGTTCCGATTGCTTTGCCGTTCCCGGCACGCAAGGGGTGACCGGCGTAGAAGCGGATGTAGGGTGCGCCAATGACCAGCGGATTATCGGCAAATCGCGCATCGTACTCGGCGTCAGGCACCAGCAGGGTGTCGTCACCCAGAATGGCGTAGCCGCAGAAGGACACATTGCGCGGAGTCTCGTTTACATCTAGCCCAATCCTGGCCTTGAACCATTGCCGATCGTGATCAATCAGGCTGATCAGTACAGTATCCACGTGCGCCACTTCTTGAGTGAGGCGCACCAGGGTATCGAGGTAATGCTCAGCCGGTGTATCCAGCACATTCATCTCATCAAGGGTACGCTGGCGCAGCGTTTCGTCAGTCGGTATGGGGCAAGCCGGCATGTCTTTTCTCCAGCCCATGGGTGGTAGCGTCTGCAAAAGGCCCTACGCTGATTGAAGTCTTCACCACACATACTGCAATCGCAACGTCCAGGTGTTCACATCCGGTGAACCTGTGCGCTCGGAGACAGTATCCGAATAGGCAATCAACCCGCCGAACTGGGCGATAGCATGAAGCCCAGGCTGGCACCCAGCAGTGTGTTCTCTTGCTGGTTATCCTGGTTGACGCCATTGATTCTGGTTTCCCCGCCTTTGTTATAGGTGGCGTCGAGAGAGGCCCACAGCGCACGGTTGAAGCTGTAGCTGTAGTGCCCTTCGACGGCATACAGCGGCTTCTGCTCAAGCTTGTTGTCGCCCAGGTAATCCTCATTGTCGCCATACAGTGACACGTAGGTGTTCACCTCCAGCCAGGTCGGCCCGACGGGCGTGCCAAATGCCAGCTCCGGTTTGAATACCCAGCGGTTGGCGCCGATGTTGATGATGCGCTTCTTGTCGTAATCGCCGGTGGGCGCCGTGACCCACATGGCCCCGGTCAGGAATGTCTCGGGCTGCCAGGTGGCGAACTCTTCCTGGGTCAGCGCCGGCCCGCCAAACAGGTTGTGCACGAAAACCAGCTGCACATCCCCCATCCCGCCATTGTGCTTGGTCCCGTCGAAAAAACGCGCATCGTCGAATGATGCACTGACATCGGCATACGGCTGGATTACCTGTATCGCAGAGTTGCGCCCGTCGATGCCGAAGGATCGCGCGTAGCGCAGGATGTACAGGTCGGCGTTCAGTGACAGCCCGTCGATCGGCAATGAAGTGTCGATCGGCGTGTTGGTGTCGATGAGGTTGTAGTAGCCGAAGATCATGTTCAGGTCGGTTGGCAGGTTTTGCCAGTCGCGAGCGTTGTCTGCCTGAGCGGGAATGGCGGTAATGGAAGCAGCGATGCTAATACCCAGCAGCGTTGGGCCGATACACCACGAGCGTCGAAGCATGTAGGGTCCTTAGTGTTCATCCATGGAGGGGGCAAATGCTGAGTAACTGACCGACGCTAGCCCGTCCGGGGTGAAGGCGATCGATTATTGAGCATAGCCACCAAGTGACAATCTGCTTAGTTATCTGAGATTTAACTGCCCGGTTCATAACCGTCGACACCAGCACGATTGAAATCCTCTGCTCGCTTTGAGGCATCCGATCAAACGATACGAGTCGGTCAGTCACCGATTTGCCTACCCAAGGAAGATAATGCATGCATGGCAGAGGGCTATGGTTACGGCCATTGACGGTGGCAATTCTTTTCTCAACACCCCTCGGCGCGCAGGCCGACAATGCCGAAACAGCCAACAAAAGTAATAATCCGCTCAACCTTGCCCCGGGCTTGAACTTTCAGGATTACTACACGCCGTCGCTGTATGACACCAACGCGCACACCAACGACCTGCTGGTGCGCGGCACGTTGCCAATCGCGCCGGGGGACTTCATCGGTGTACCGCAACTGCTGCGCGCCACGGTGCCCATCAGTACCCGCCCGGACCCGCACGGCGGCTACAGCACGGGCATGGGCGACTTGAACCTGTTCGATATCTTCCTGCTCAAGACCGAGGGCGTTCAGCTCGGCATCGGCCCGCAGATCACCGCCCCCACGGCCGAGCATGATGAGTTGGGCACCGGCAAATGGCAGGGCGGGTTTGCTGCCGTGGCCATCGATGCCTCCCCACGCGGCCTGCTGGGTGCCCTGGTGCAGTACCAGCCATCCTTTGCGGGTGACGATGACCGGCCCCATGTCGAGACCGCGACCTTTCAGCCATTCATCATTCACAACCTGCCCAAGGGCTGGTACCTGCGCTCCACCGGCACCTGGACCTTCGACCTGAAGAACGACACCCATTACATCCCCCTAGGCCTGGGTATCGGCAAGGCCAGCAAGGTGGGCAGCAACATCTACAACTGGTTCGTCGAGCCGCAGTGGACGGTGGACCACAAGGGCCCAGGCGTGCCGCAGTTCACGTTGTTCGCGGGTTTGAACATCACGTTGGGGAAGTAACGGACAAGGAAATGACCGCATGAGAAAAGGTACATTGATTGCCCACCTGGCGCTGGCAACCAGCGCGCTGTTGATCACTGCCGCAGTGCAGGCGAGCGAGCAGCCGGCCGTGCAGGTAACCGGCCCTGCGGCGGATGTGAAAGTGACCGAGGCCTATGTGCGCATGCAGGCCAGGGATGCGTATTTCTGGGGCTGGACGATGGCCAACATCTACAACCGCAGGCAGAAATTCAAGGACCTGCCCGAAGCAGGGCTGATGGGTGGCATCGTGCCGGTGGCGCCGATCAATCACCTGTCCATGCTCACCGACTACATCTCGCCGGGCGAACGCCTGGTCGCTTGCCCCAACCAGGACGTGGTCTACGGCGCTGGCAGCATTGCCCTGGATATTGAGCCGGTGGTACTGCAAGTACCGGATTTCAAGGACCGTTTCTGGGTGTACCAGGTGGTGGACCTGCGCTCGGACAGCTTCGCCGAACTGGGCAAGATGTATGGCAGCAAAACCGGGGGCTATCTGCTGGTCGGGCCTGAATGGAACGGAAAAGTACCCGAAGGGATTACCCAGGTATTCCGGGCCAAGACCAATACCGGTTTTGTCATCCCCCGTGTTTTCCAGGATGACACCGACCAGGACCGCGAAGCGATTCAGCCATTCCTGTCAGGTATCGACATGTACCCACTTTCGCAATTCGATGGCAAAGCCAAACAGCGTGACTGGCGCAAGTCGCCCAAATTCCCTGCGCAAGCGGCGGGTGATGAAGAAACCCGCTGGGTGTTCCCGGAAACGTTCTTTGATGAACTGCCGGCCATTCTCGCAGATGCCAAACCCTTGCCCGGTGAAGAGGCCCGCTACGCTCAATTGTCAAACCTGGCACAGATTGCCCAGCGCGACCCTCAGCTGAAGCAGGCGATGATTGACGAAGCACAAAAAACCGATGAGGAAGTGGTCAAGCCGCTGTTGCAGTTCCGCAACTACGGCCAGCAACTGCCCCATCACTGGAGCACGATCACCAACGGCGCAGCGTTCGGTACCGATTACTTCCTGCGCACGGCGGTCGCCCGGTCGAACATCTTCGTCAACAAACAGATCGAGACCAAGTATTTCTACCAGGACCTGGATCAAACCGGACAACGCCTCAACGGTGCCCAACGTTACAGCGTGACGTTCGCCAAGGATGCCTTGCCGCCGGTAAAAGGTTTCTGGTCACTCACGCTCTACAACCAACAGCACTTCTTTGCCGAAAACGCCTTGGGCCGGTACTCCCTGGGTACCAAGAACAAAGCGTTGAAACACAATGCTGACGGCTCGCTGACGCTGTATGTGCAGAGCGAATCGCCGGGTGCCGACAAGGAAAGCAACTGGCTGCCCTCGCCGAAGGGCGCCGATTTCTCGCTGTACGTTCGAGCCTACTGGCCTGAAGCCTCTGCAATGAATGGCCAGTGGACCCCGCCGGCGGTGGTCAAGGCCAACTGACAGCCGCATCAGGCACCCTTTCAAACTGCGCCACATAAGGACATCCCATGAGCAGCTTGCGCAACACCCTGACCGCCCTGGCCGTAGCGGTCTCGCTGGGCAGCGTCGCCAATGCCGCCACGCGTTACGAAGAGCTGGCCAACCAGCCTTTCGAAAATGGCTTCCCGACCGAAGCCACCGCCCGCAGCCTGATCGACGAACTGGTCTTTCAGCGTGCAGTACAGTCGTACCTGTGGGCGTTGCCAGCAATCAACATCTGGTCGATGAAAGAGGCGTCGGAGAAACAGTTCGGTGCCGGCTACAACATCCTGCCGACCTGGAAGAAGCGCATCAATGCCAAGACGCTGGTGACCACCCCGAACTCCGACCTGGTCTACGCCATGAGCTACCTGGACCTGGCAAAGTACGGTCCGTTGGTGGTCGAGGCACCGCCCGGGGTGCAGGGCATGTTCGATGATTTCTTCCAGCGGCCGATTGTGGGGCCGACCATCGATGGCAAGACCTGGCGCGGTGACGTCGGCCTGGCCGGTCCCGACAAGGGCAAGGGCGGTACCTATGTACTGCTGCCGCCAGGTTATGACGGCCCTGAGCCTACCGAGGGCTTCGTCTACCGCTCGCGCACCAACAATGTGTTCCTGTTCTGGCGCACCTTCTTCAAGGACCCGAAGGACCTGAGCGTGCCGGTGGCCGAAGTGGAGCGCACGAAAATCTATCCGTTAGGCAAGAAGGATTCGGCGCTGCCCATGCAGTTCCCGGATGCTACCGGTGCGCCGATCAACATGCTGTTCCCCGAGGACGGCCGTTACTTCGAACTGCTCTCGCGCTTCATAGAAGCGGAAGCGGTCGACCCGGCGGACATGGACATGCGCGGCTTCCTGCATACCATCGGCATCGAAAAGGGCAAGGCCTTCGCCCCGGATGCCGAGCGACGCAAACTGCTGGATGAGGCGGCACGCACCGCGTTCAAGATGAGCAAGGTGGTCACCAGCCATCTGCTGATGAAAGAGCCAGGGGGGCTGTACTACACGGATCGCCAATATGTGAACACGTTCGCCGGGGAAAACACCGAGTTTCAGGCCAGCGGCACGTTCACCAATCTTGAGCAGCGAGTGGCGTTCTTCACCTCTGCCTACTCGGACAGCCCGGGCATGGTGATGAACATGGTCGGTGCCGGCGCCAAGTACCCGGCGACTACCCGCGATGCCGACGGCAAGTTCCTCGATGGCGCCCACACCTACAAGCTCAATCTTCCGGCAAATGTGCCGGCGGCGTTGTTCTGGTCGGTGACGGCCTATGACAACCTCACAGCCTCGGGCCTGGACAACGGCCAGCCTTTCCCGTCGCTCAATCAGATGGACAAGCCCGCGCAGAACAGCGACGGCTCGACCGACATCTACTTTGGCCCTGAATCACCAGGCACAGGGAAAAACTGGATTCGGACCGTACCGGGCAAAGGCTTCCTGGTGATCGTGCGCCTATACGGTCCCAAGCAAGCGTTCTTCGACCAGAGTTGGAAGCCCAGTGATCTGATCAAGCAGTAGCAAGAGGCTGCGCCAGCCCTTGCAGGTATCGATACCCAGCCGCTTGAGCGAAATCGGCCAGGTGCCAGATCACGCCGTTGGCGCCCCATGAACCATCGGAGACTACGGAGTTACATCGGAGGTAGGCCCAACTTGATATTGCTCATCGGTCACTTTTTCCAGCCAAGTAACGTTCTTGCCATCCAGGGCTTCCTGCACGGCGATATGGGTCATGGAGGTGGTCGCGGACGCGCCATGCCAGTGCTTGTGGCCAGGCGGGCACCAGATCACGTCACCTGCACGAATCTCGACAATGGGTTCACCTTCGCATTGGGTCCAGCCGCAGCCCGCCGTGACGATAAGGGTCTGCCCCAGAGGATGGGTGTGCCAGGCGGTGCGGGCGCCCGGTTCGAAGGTGACGCTGGCGACCGAGACGCGAGCGGGTTCAGGCGGGAAGTTGAGCGGGTCGATACGAACGGCGCCGGTAAACCATTCCTCCGGGCCTTTGATCGATGGCTGTGAGCCTGCGCGCTTGAGTTCCATTGGGTTGTCCTCGTGGTGAGTTAGTTAATCGCGTTGTTCGGGCTTGGGCAGCGCAAACGCCACCACGTAGTCACCCTTTTCAGTTGTGGCGGAATTGCCACCAGCGCTGACCACCACAAACTGGCGACCACTACGGGGTGACAGATATGTCATTGGTGTGGCCTCGGCGCCGACCGGAACCTTGCCTTTCCAAAGCTCTTTGCCGGTGCGCACGTCCAGTGCACGAATGGCAAAGTCCTGTGTGCCAGCCATGAACACCAAGCCGGCGGAAGTGGATATCGGCCCGCCGCGGGTCGGCATGCCGACGGGCATGGGCAGGTGTGTGGCGATACCAAGTGGGCCGGTTTCTTCGGCCGTTCCCAACGGCATGGACCAGACCAACTGACGCGTTGCCAGGTCAATCGCACTGATCGTTCCATACGGAGGTTGTTGGCACGGCACACCGAGTGGCGACAGGAAGCGCCCTTGTTCGATGCCCCACGGGGTGCCGAGCTGTGGGGCGCTGCCTTCATGGCCGCCGTTGCTCATGCCCTTGTCGTAGGCCTGGCGCGGAATCATCCGGCTCCAGGTCGCTACACGGGTGTCGTTGACCACCAGGTAACCCAGGTTCTCGGCAATGGTTACCGAGCCCCAGTTCATGCCTCCCAGCCAACTTGGGTACTGCAAGGTGAGCTGCTCGCTCGGTGGGGTGAATTCACCCTCGTAACGGGAGCGGCGAAAGTCGATTCGGCAGATCAACTGGTCGAGCGGAGTAAGCCCCCACATGCGCTGTTCGCTAAGCGGCTCGGTACCAATGGAAGGCATGCCGACCGAGTACGGCTGTGTCGGTGCCGTCCAGTCATCTGCCACACCGCCCTGAGGCACGGCGCGGTCTTCAACCTTGGCAATCGGCGTACCTGTGCGACGGTCGAGCATGAAAATCTGGCCGCGTTTGGTGGTTTGAATCAGCGCAGGGATCGTCCCACCCTGCCCGTCCGGCACATCGTAGAGCGCCGGTTGCGAAGGCACGTCGTAATCCCAGATGTCGTGCCGTACGGTTTGGAAGCGCCACTTCTCGCGCCCGGTGGCAATGTCCAGCGCCACGATGGACGACGAATAACGCTCGTCTGCCGCCGTGCGGTGACCGCCCCAAAAGTCGGGCGTCGCGTTGCCGGTTGGCAAATAGATAAGCCCCAAGGCGTCATCGAATGCCGGGGTCGACCAGACGTTTGGCGTGCCTGCCGAGTAAGTCCCACCTTCCGGCGGTAACCGGGTGATCGCGGGATTGCCCAGGTCCCAGGCCCATACAAGCGCCCCGGTGTGTGCATCGAATGCCCGAACCACACCCGAAGGCTCGCCGACTTTCTGGTTGTCCCATACCAGCCCGCCTACCACCACCAGATTCCGCACCACGGTGGGCGCTGCAGTGGGGAAATACAGTTCCTGGTTTTGCTCACCCATACCCACCCGCAGGCTTACGCTGCCGCCGTCACCGAAGTGTGTGCAGGGGGCACCGGTCATGGCATCAACTGCGATGATGCGGGCATCTACGGTGGTGGCAATAATCCGAGGCATACACAGGGAAGAGGCGTTCTGCGCGCTGCTCTTCGTAGTGTTTGCTGCGTCGTCGTAATAGCTCACACCACGGCAACGTGGGTAAACGTTGTTGGTTGCGGCCTTAGGGTCGAAACGCCAGATTTCTTCACCGGTATCGGCATTCAGGGCGAACAATTTGCTGGATTGGGTGCAGCCGTACAGTATGCCGTTGACGTGCAGGGGCGTAACCACGTGACCTTGGCGGCCCTCGGGAATTTCGCCGGTACGGTAGGTCCACGCCACCTTGAGTCCGGCAACGGTGTCTGGGGTTATCTGTTCCAGCGCAGCGTGCCGAGTGCCGGAAGGCGTCCGCCCGAAGTAACGCCAGTCAGGGCCGTCCACTCGTCCCACCGCGACGCCTGGCACCGGGGCAGTGGCGCCATCTGCGGTTTGAATCGGCTGTGGTTGCAGTGCCGTGTAAAACGTTGCGCCCAGGGCGACAATCAGCACAGCGGCCAGACAGAGACTGGGGCGTTTGGCCTTGGGGCTAGTCGGAGCACATAACAACAGCAATACCGCCAACACCGCAAAGAGTACCAAGCGGGAAAACAACGGCCAGAACCCAAGACCGACTTCCCACAACGACCACACTACCGTGCCCGCCAGCACCAGCAAATACAGCACCACACCCAGCCAACGCTGCCGGGCAATCAATACCCCCGCCACCAGCAGCCCCAGCCCTGCCAAGGCAAAGTACCAGGAGCCTCCCAAACTGATCAGGTAGGCGCCGCCAACGGCCATGCCAAGCCCGGCCAACAGGATGAACAAGCCAAGGATGACCAGCATCGCTGAGCGTAAAGTTGCGGTGACGGCAGGTGGCATATGCTTACGGCTCCGAATCCATTTGAATAGGCGTTCAGTGGGCGTGGCTTATCGCATCACAAAGCCGCCATCGACAGAAATGGACTGCCCTGTCACGTAGCTGGAGGAGTTACTGCACAGCCACAACACGGCATCGGCAATTTCTTCGGGGCGGCCGTGGCGGGCCATAGGGATGAGTTGCAACATGCCGTCGAGCGCGTCTTTCTGCCCCGAGGCCACCATCTGATCGGCCATGGGGGTCCATATCAGGCCGGGACACACGGCGTTTACACGAATGTTCCGGGCGGCGTATTCCAGAGCGACGCTTTTGGTCAGGCCGATCACACCATGCTTGGCAGCGTGGTAGTTGGCCCGTTGTGCGCCGCCCACCAGGCCACCCAGCGAGGAACAGTTGACGATGGCGCCGCTGCCTTGCTCACGCATGTGCTGCAACTGGTATTTCATGCAGGCCCACACACCCCGCAAGTTCACCGACATGACCCGGTCGTAATCCTCGCTGGAGGCATCAGCAGTTTCGGCTAACTGGTTCTGGATGCCGGCATTGTTGAACGCGGCGTCCAAGCGGCCAAAGGCGGCAACGGTGGCTTTAACCATCGCTTCAACCTGATCCAGGTCGCTGACATCGCAACCCAAACCGATGGCTCTGTGGCCCTTGCTGACCAGCGCTTCAGCCGCCGATTGGGCGGCTGCGCCGTTGATGTCGGCCAGAGCAACGGCAGCGCCGGCATCAGCGAATGCCTTGGCGGTAGCCAGGCCAATGCCAGATGCTGCACCGGTGACCAGTGCGACTTGGTTTTGAAAGGAAAAGCTCAAGGATAGATCTCCGCTAGCACAATTCACCGAAAAACTGCGAGGCCGGACCCGCGGCATCTCTTATGGTTGGCAGGCTAATCAGGAAAGCTTCTGAGAACTAGTCAGGGAAAACAGGATGCTCCAGTGAGTAAGGCTCATGAATAGGGGCACAAGATCTGGGTCATTGATGAGCGTTACTCACAACTTCATGCCGATTCGCGTCAGTAGTCGCTACGCTTGTGCTGCATTAAGTTGCCCACTGAAATGATCTTCGCCTCAGGAGCTTACTGATGCCAAAAATCACCGCCGGGTTAGCCCTTACTACTGCACTGATCTCGAATGCGGCCATTGCAGCCCACCCTGCCCCCGATCAACCCATGCTGATTGTGAAGAATGGTGAGCAGCCCTCCATCGAGGGGCCGGCGAGCGGTTTTGTCGGTAGCGCGCGGATTGATCCGCTATTCCCCACCCGAGCGCCGTCTCGGGTGTCGGCGGGTTACGTCAACTTCCAACCGGGCGGCCGTTCGATGTGGCACACCCACCCGCTGGGGCAGGCTTTGGTGGTGACCGCCGGCACAGGCTGGGTTCAGCAAGCGGGTGGTAAGAAGCAGTTGATCAAACCAGGGGATGTGATCTGGACGCCCCCAGGTGTCAAACACTGGCACGGCGCAACGGCCACCACCGGCATGACCCATATGGCCATTCAAGAGTCTCTCGACGGCAAGAACGTTGAATGGCTGGAACCTGTCAGCCAAGCGCAATACGAGGCCGCCGAATGAAGTGTGGAAGCACAAAAGCTGAGTGCCAAACCGCGACGTGTCTGATTTCAGCAAACACGACCTGGCCTGATCAGGGGCTGATCGGCCCCAACGGCTGAACCTCGCGAATCAGGTCAATCAACAACCGCAAGCCCACCGGCAGTTGCCGGTGGCTTGAGTAATACATGTGAAAACCCGGCGCGACGCTGGACCAGTCATCCAGCACCCTGAGCAAATCGCCGGAGGCCACCAGCGGCGTGATCACCGGCTCAGGCGCGTACATCAAGCCAGCGCCGTGCCGAACCAATGACACGCCAATGCGCGTCTCATCAATGGTGATCGCCCCCGGAACAGCGATGGCCAACTGTTCGCCATCCTTCTCGAACTCCCAGTCGTACATCCGGTCATTGCCCAGACGAATCCGTAAGCAGCGGTGCTTGAGCAAATCGAGCGGATGCTTCGGCTCGCCAAAGCGATGGAGGTAGTTGGCAGAGCCTGCCACCACCCAGCGAATGTCCGGCGACAGGCGCTGGGCGATCATGTCTTCCGGCACCGTACCGCCATAACGAATGCCTGCGTCATGCCCGCCACCAATCACATCCACCAAACGGTTGGTGACCGTCAGGTCGATTTCGATGTCGGGGTAACGGTCATTGAAAAGGGGTAATACGGGGCCAAGGAGAAAATCCGCGCCATCGCTCAAGGTGTTTAAACGAATGCGTCCAGTGGGCTCATCGCGGTAGCGATTGAGCACCTCCATCGCCTGGCCGATTTCATCGATAGGCCCACTGATCAGGGAATGCAACTCTTCGCCGGCGGCGGTCAGCGTCACACTGCGGGTGGTTCGATTCAGCAGCCGAACACCAAGGCGAGTCTCCAGACCTTTGATTGCATGGCTGAGCGCCGACGCGCTGATACCCACATCAAGGCCTGCCCGGTTAAAACTCTGGTGGCGGACAATAGCCAGAAAGTAAACGAAGTCGGCCAGGTTGGCACGGCTGAGTTGCATGGGCGGCTCCTGCTGACAAAGACGGTTCGCGGATGTCTCTATACCAGCATTAGCAGCTTTCGTTAACAGGCCCCTCATTCGAAGCTCATTTCTCAGCGCCGGCCTGGCCAGGCGCTAGGGGCAATCACAGCGCCACCTGTGCCAAACAGCCAGGCAAAGCCCGTTTGAACCAGAACACTGGGTGCGTCACCCACGGAAGGTCGCTGCGCACGCCAAAAATGTCACGGACAGCATTACGACTGCCTGGGTGTCAACACAGAGGCGGTAGCGTTCTCGCTGGAGAAAACAAGGAACGCCAAGTGGGCCTCATAGCGATTGAGCACATCATCTATGACCTGCTGTTTGGTCAGGCCCATCAAGTCATAACCGCCAGACCCCGTCTGGGTGAACACCTCCAAACGGTAATAGACATCGATCTCGCGCGTCATGCGGCCACTGAACATGGGCACAGGCGCCTCGACAATAGCGACGTGGTAATGGAAGTCACGGAATTCGTCCATCGATACCCGCAGCAACGGTTCCTCGATACCGCTGGTATTGACCAGGTTTTCCCGGGTGACGTGATAGCCCTGATGGCGGAATTCAGCGACGACTTCGCCCAGCGCTGGCCCGACTGTCCGGTCCAGGAACTGGGTGACCTGGTGCAGCGATGGGTACGCCCGCAGGTGCTCGAGCCGTTGCTTCCAGGAGCGCTCCGGTACATGCCCCCCGCTCGCCGCCATCGAGGGACGGCGCAGCACGCGCCCTTCACGTTCGGCACGTTCCATGCGCAATACCTTGTAGAAGGATGCCATCACCAGATAAGCGATGACCGTCACCGGTAGCGCAAAGATCAGCGTTGCATACTCCATGGTCGTGACCCCACCTGCGACCAGCATCGCCACAGTGAGCGTGGCCGTGAGCAAGGCCCAGAAAATCCGCAACCAGCTCGGGCCGTCCTGGGAAGGGTCGGGAATCGTTGCAGAAAAGTTCGACATCACCATCGCCCCGGAGTTGGCGCTGGTGAGGTAGAACAGCAAGCCTGACAGCGTTGCCAGCCCAATCAGGAACATCGAGCCCGGGAACATCTGAAGCAGTGCATACCAACCCCGCTCGGGGCTGTCCATCGCCAGCGTGGCAAACTCGGTGTTGCCCTGGAGCACCTGAAAAAGTGCGCTGTTGCCGAACAGCGAGACAATGATGAAATCGCACAGTACCGGCGCTGTGACTGCCGCCAGGACGAATTCACGCAAGGTGCGGCCCCGCGAGATTCGCGCCAGGAACACGCCGACGAATGGCCCCCAGGCCAGCCAGAAGGCCCAGAAAAACAACGTCCACCCCCCCATCCAGCCGGCCCCTTCGGGCTCGTAGGCAAACGTCTGGAATGTACGCGCAGGAAAGGTGACGAGAAACTGACCGATGTTCGACACCAGTGCATTCAACAAGAACGCCGTCTGCCCTGTTATCAGGATGTACAGCATCATCGCCACGGCGCTCCAAAGGTTCAACTCGGCGATCCAGCGGATGCCTCGGTCAACCCCGGAGGTGGTGGCCGCAATGGTAAGCGCCACAGCACCCATCACCAATGCGATCTGTAATGAGAGGCCCTGTTCCAGGGCGAATATCAGCGAAAAACCAACACTCAGCAGTACCACACCTATACCCATCGACGTGGCGACTCCGAACACGGTGCCGACCAGCGCAATGATACTGATGCCATCGCCCAAGGGGCCGCGTACGCGTTTGCCAAACAGCGGGTAAAGCGCGGCGCGAATCGACAGCGGCATGTCCCACCGATAGGCGAAATAACCCATGGCCATTCCCAGCAGGGCATACATCGCCCACCCTGCGATGCCATAGTGAAACATGGTCCAGATGACCGCGTCCTGCATGGCCTGGGCAGTACCGCCTTCGCCGCTGGGCGGGTGCAAGTACTGTACGACCGGGCCGGTGACCGAATAGAACAGCATGTCTATGCCGACCCCTGCGGCGAACAGCATGGCAACCCAGGTCACCAGCTTGTACTGCGGCCGCGAGTGGTCTGGGCCGATGCGCACGTCCCCTTCCCTGGATAACGCCACCCACAGCACGAAGCCGACGACCAGGGTCATCGTCAGCACGTAGTACCAACCCAGGTTCGTCGCAATCCAGTCGGTTGTCCGCTTCATCGCCGAGCGTGCTGCATCGGGCATGAGGATCGTGGTAATGGAAAACACCAGGATCACCATTGACGAGATCAGCAGGACGCGCCAGTTGATGCGCGCCTCCTGATTTACGACCAATTGGCCGTGACCTTTGCTGAGGTCACTGCGAGATACGGGAGGATCGTCAGCGTCGCCTGGTCGGCCAGGGCGGCGTGCCGTGCCGCCGAATTTGCTGCGCTCGAGTGCTGGCATCGACTTCACGCAGGGGCCAGCAGTCGTTGAAGTGGTCGGATCGTTACCGTTGCAGTGTTGATCCTTGGGAGGTACGAAGGGCATGAGCTTTCTCCTGTTGCGTACTTCATTCAACTCCGCCTGATCAGGCCTGCCTCACAGTAGGAGCGAATTCCATCCATTCGGTTGTTTCATGCGATTGCACGCGCGCGTATGCGCGTTTGGGCAGCAGTCCCCAAGGCAGGCTCGCCCGGCGTCAGCGCAAGTGCGTGAAAGGGCCTGATGATGACGACCACATTGATCGTGCGGGGCAGGATTGCCGGATCTGGACCAGGCTCCGTTGGCCGGGCGCAAGGCAGACAGCACAAGAGTGTTACGCATGTCGGCTGGATACACCGCAGTTCAGGCCCGCAGTGTCAATCAAGCGTTTCAACTGAGCCTTGGCTCAATTGAGGGTGGAAGCCCTGGGCACGGAGCATCGCCAGGGTTGGCGTCGTCGCTGTTGCCGGACGACGTATGGGGAATGTTCTGGTGGAACCCGCGAATTGTAACGATACAGGCAGTCAAATAGAAGGCTCACCCACAGCTATCGGTCAGAAGCGGCGGAAAACGATGTGGCCAGTCGATCTGGATTGACTGGCTCCCTCAGGGCGTGAAACGGGCATTGAGCGGAAATGGATTGGGTGCTCGCGTAATCCTGAAATAGCATGGACTATTCACATTCAAGATGGCGCACTCGCAGTGAGCATATCCATGGAGCGAAAAGTAATCCCCTCAGCCACCTCTGATTGGGTCATACGCAGCACTACACCTGGAGCGCATCGAAGCGTGGTTTGGCGGCCATGGCTACGACCCGCATCGTCACGATACCTATTCGATTGGCCGCACCCTTGCCGGCGTTCAGAGCTTTCACTACAAGGGAGCGCTGTGCCACGGTGTGCCCGGCAACACACTAGTGCTGCATCCCGACGAGGTGCATGACGGCATGGCGGGCACGGATGTGGGTTTTCGCTACCGGATGGCCTACATCGACCCGTCGCTGATACAGAACGTTCTCGGGGGGGAACCGTTGCCTTTCATTGCTGGCGGACTATCCTGCGACCCGCGCTTGTACCACGCCAGCGAGGCTTTCGTGCAGGCACTGGATCATCCTCTGGAAACACTGGAGGAACAGGACGCCGTTTATGACTTGGCAATGGCGCTTCGCGCAGTCGGCGGCAAGCCGCGTGGCCGCAAGCGTCTGGATTACCGCTCTGCCGAGCGTGCCAGGGCATTCATCATGGAGCACCTTCACGTGGGCATCACCCTGGAAATGCTCGAACAGGCGAGTGGGCGTGAGCAATGGAGCTTGTCGCGAGACTTTCGCGCCCTCTACGGCACCAGCCCATACCGTTTTGTCACGCTAAGGCGCCTGGACGCTTTCCGCAGGCTGATTCTGGATGGCTTCACACTGGTCGATGCCGCCCTCGCCTCCGGCTTTCATGATCAGAGCCACATGACCCGGCACTTCACTCGCACCTACGGCGTGCCGCCTCTGCGTTGGCTGGAACGCTTACGCACGGTCCGCTGAGTTGCAGGATCGTACAAGAACAGTGCGCGTTCCGTTCGATAGGCTGGTCACTCCAATCAAGAGAGGATCAGCTATGTCCAGCAAGCAGCAGCAATTGGCATCACAGCCTGTGAACCTGACTCAAAAAGCTTCTCTGATCGAGCAGCAATGGAGCCCAAGGGTTGTCGCCGAAATGAACGACTACCAGTTCAAGGTGGTACGCATCGAAGGTGAATTCATCTGGCATTCACACCCGGAAACTGATGAAGCTTTTCTGGTGCTCGAAGGGCTCTTGCGTATCGATCTCCCCGAGGGCTGCGTTCATGTGAAGCCGGGCGAACTGTATGTCGTACCACGTGGTGTAGAGCACAGAACAGCGGCAGAGACGGAAACAACACTTATGATGATTGAGCCGCAAGGCGTGTTGAACACCGGTCATGAAGGCGGGGAGCGAACAGCGCTGAATGACGTCTGGATCTGAATCGACATCGCCAGCAGTGGCTAGCCTCATCAGGGCGTGAAGCGGACACCTGTCGAGAGGCGGCCACTTCATGCCCCAGGGTTTGTCAGTTCCGGACCTTGCCTGGACGTCACTTCATCCTGGACAAGAAGCCTTCAGGGTAAAGCCTGCCCCTGGAGGGAGAGTCAATGGCCCCGGGGCCAAGGGGCCAAAGCTGCCGGCCTGCCATGCACAGGCGTCAACGCAGGTAGTCCTGCACCCACTTCACCCAACAATCGGCGCCTATCTTCACCAACGCGTCGTTGAAGTCGTAGTGAGGGTTGTGCACCGAGCAACCATGGAACTCGCCCGTACCGTTGCCCAGCATGAAGTAACAGCCTGGCCGTGCCTGCAGCATGTAGGCGAAGTCTTCGGTGCCCATGACTTTCCTGGGCATCTTGTCCAGCATCGCCCCGTCGGCGAACAACGGCCGCAGGCTTTCCCGCAGCAACGCGCTTTCGCGATCGCTGTTGCACAACGCTGGCGCCAGTTGGGTGATTTGCACCTCGATCTCCACGCCAAAGCTTTCGGCGTGCCCCCGGGCCAGTGCGTCGATGCGGCTGTTGATCTTCTGCTGGGTCTCGGCCGTGTCTGTGCGCACGCTCAGTAGCATGCTCGCCTCGTCAGGAATGATGTTGTAGACGGTACCGGCCTGGATCATGCCGATGCTGATAACGGCATAGTCCTCGACGCTCAGGTTGCGCGACTTGATGGTCTGGATGCCACTGATCAGGCTGTTCAACGCCATCACCGGGTCTACCGACAGTTCCGGCATCGCCCCGTGCCCGCCTTTACCGGTGATACGAATGCTGACCCGTTCGGAGGACGCCATGGTCGGCCCGGCCTGTACCACACAGGTGCCCACCGGCATGCCGGGCATGTTGTGCAGCGCATACACCGAGTCACACGGGAAGCGCTCGAACAAGCCGTCGTCGATCATCGCCTTGGCCCCGGCCAGGCCCTCTTCGTCCGGCTGGAAGATCACGTTCAACGTGCCGTTGAAGCTGCGCGTGGCTGCCAGTTGCGCAGCGGCTGCCAGCAGGATCGCGGTATGCCCGTCATGGCCACAGGCATGCATGCGGCCGGCGATCTTGCTGGCATGCGCGAAGGGGTTTTTCTCGCTCATGGGCAATGCGTCCATGTCTGCCCGCAGGCCGATGCTGCGCGGGCTGTCCCCTGCTTTCAATATGCCGACCACCCCATGCCCGCCTACGTTGCGGTGCACTTCATAACCCCAGGCCTGCAGCTTGTCGGCCACCAACGCCGCCGTGTCCGGGGTGTCGCCGCCAAGCTCCGGCGCGGCATGAATCTGCCGGCGAATCACGACGAACTCATCCAGTTCAGCCACCGGGGCCTGAGTTTGGTTGCTCGGGAAAGTAGTCATGTTCAAAGTGCCCATGTCACTCGCATCCTTTGTTTTCGGGGAAGTATTTGAGGCAGGCAAGGCTGACAACGCCGCCGGCCAACAGGAAGTAGGCCGGCGCCATCGGGGTGCCGAGCGCAGCAATCAGCCAGGTCGCCACCAGCGGCGAGAAGCCGCCGAAAATCGTCACGCCCAGGCTGTAGCTGACCGAGGTGCCGAACGAGCGCCGCGCTTTCGGGAAGCCCTCCATCATCAGCGCAAAGAACGCACCGGCACCGATGCAGGTCGGCAGGATCAGGACCGCCACGCACATCATGGCCAGGCCCATGTGCTGGACCTGCCCAAGCAGGTAGAACACCGGCAGGGTCAGCACCACCGGCGTGGCAACCGTCCACCCCAGCAGGCGCTTGCGCAGCTGGTACTTGTCGGCAAACTTGCCCGCCAACGGGCAGATGACCGCCATGCAGCCGCTGCTGATACAGGCAATCGCCATAGCGCTGCCGGCCGGGTAATGCAAGGCCGTGGTCAGGTAGGTGGGCATGTAGAACACGAACAGGTACATGCCGATGGTCGAGCTGGCCATCAGGCCGATACCCTGGGCGATACGTTTGAGCAGCTCGGCGTCCAGCACCTGGTCGGCCTTGTGCGCCGGGGCGGCCTCATGGGTTTCTGGCAAACGCGTGCGAATGTACCAACCGACCGGGCCGATCAGCAGGCCGAACATGAACGGTACCCGCCACCCCCAGCTTTCCAGGGCCGCGGGGTCGAGCAACTGGCTGAGGGCAAAGCCAAAGCCGGCCCCCAGCAATGCGGCGTATCCCTGGCTGGCGGCCTGCCAGCTGACGTTCTGGCAACGGTTGCCAACCGCACTGGACTCCATCAGGAACACCGAGGCAGTACCCACCTCCCCGCCGGCCGACATGCCCTGGATGAGCCGGCCAGCCACCAGCAACAGGGTTGCGAAAATGCCGATCTGCGAATAGGTGGGCGCAAATGCGATCAGCGCAGTACCCAAGGTCATCAGCCCGATGGTCAGGCTCAATGCCGCCTTGCGCCCGCGCCGGTCGGCATAGCGACCGATGACCATCGCCCCCACCGGACGCATGAGGAAACCGACACCGAAGGTGGCCAGCGACATCAGCAACGAAGCCATCGCCGACTCGGAGGGGAAGAAATGCTTGCCGATCAGCACAGCAAAAAAGCTGTAGATCGTGAAGTCGTACATTTCCAGTGCATTGCCCAGCGAGCAGGCAATCAAGGTTTTACGTGAGGAAGATGCCTGCGCGGCTGAATGCGCGCCCGTCTGCATGAGGGGCGGTGCGGGTAGCGGTGTAGTCATTGTTATCTCCGATGGCAATTCGCGGCGTGCAGCGAATATCGGCCAATCGGGCACCCAACACACTTGCAGTTTAGGCATGTGGCTAACCATTGGTTAATTGACCGGACCGCTCGCTGACCAATTTGCCCTGAACTGGCGCACAGATTGCCTTGCCTCTGCGCGCTGCCCCGTTAGTGCTCACTCAAGCGGGCAGCAAGCGCGGCCTCGCGCGTGTTCCAAGCCTGTCTAGCGCAGACCTTCTCGCCAACCGTAACGCCCCGCAGGGCCTTGATTAACCAAACGGCATGACATGGCCGAATAAGCAATCACGCTGCAACGTGCTGTTCATCGACGCTACAGCCACCACATCACTGTGCTGGCCTGGAGTCGTGAATGAACACTCGCACTACGTCGTTGCTGTTGATGATCCAAGGGGCATGCCTTGCCGCGCAGGCACAGGCCGAGGGCTTTCCGACGCTCGGCCGGATTGCGCCGGGTTTTGGTTATTACGGGGTGGATTACGGTTTCGATGACAAGCTCAAGGTCTATGGCACCGTGGATGCGTTCGCCAGCTATCACGACTCGCAGCACCACTCGGGCTTTCGCCTGGCCGGCGGCGGCGCCTGGACCAACAAGGTCGGGCTGTATGCCCGCAAGGGGCTGAACCCCGACACCGTGCTGGAACTCGACGTCGAGGAAGGCTTCAACGTGAATGGCAAAGCCCTGGAGGGCACCTGGGACACCATTGGTACCCTGCGCCTGGCAACGGTCGCCCTGCGCTCGCGCACCCTGGGCAAGCTTGAGTTCGGCAAGACCTACAGCATGGGCACGCCCACCTACGCCGACCCGTTCCTGGCGACCTACGGCTCACCCTACACCTACCTGGCCCTGCCGGCCGCCGGCAAGGGCGCTTTTTACCTGGACCTGCGCCCCAAGCACACCCTGGCCTACACCAGCCCGAACCTGAACGGCTTCAGTATCGGCACCGCGCTAAGCTTCGGCTTCGACGATGCCGCCAGCCAGGGGCGCACCGTGCGTGGCGGCGGCGCCAGGCTGCAATACCGCAACAGCCGGGTGATGCTGCTGGCCTCCTACAACCTGTATTACAGCGACCCCTGGGACGACGCTGGCACTTCACGTCAGACCGCCAACTACTACAAAAGCCTGTCGGCGTTCTACGATTTCGGCCCACTGGCCACCAGCCTGACCTGGCAACGCCAGGACGTAGACCAGGCCGGCACGCCCAGTACCACGCTGTACACCTTCGGGGTGATGGCGCCAGTCGGCGAGCGGGATGTGCTGCGCCTGGCCGTGATGCAACGCGAGGTCACCGCCCGCGACAAGGACGCAGCAGGGGTGATGATCGGCTATGACCATTTCATCAACCCACGCTGGGCCGTCTACGGACGGCTCGGCCTGATTGCCAACCAGCGTGCGTCGTCCGTCACCTACGCCGGCACCCCGGTGGATCAGGTTGGCGACAACCCTGGCAACGTGTCGCTAGGCATGTACTACCACTTCTGACGCCACTGGGCGTGTTTGCCTGAGTACCTGCCCGCGCAAGCTGTGGAACAGCTCCTGGGCAGGCGCCGTAAGGCTGTGGCGGTCGATACAGACCAGGTTGATGGGGTAGTCCGGAATCAGCTCCTGCACGGCCATGGCCACGTACTCGCAATCCACGCCAAAGGTAAACCCCCGGTCCACCGCCAGCTCGCTGATGGTCATCAACGATTCGGTGTTCTTCAGCAGCTTGAGCGCCATCATCACCGAGGTGCACTCAATGGTGTTCTGCGGCACCTGAAGGCCGTTCACCTCAAACAGCTGGTGAAACTGCGAAGCCTGGTCGGATAGCTCGTCCAGGCTGATCCAGTGGCCGTACTGCAGGGAGCGCAGCGACTTGGAAAACTTTTGTGCGTTGGACGCGTGGCAAATCACCCTGCCCTTGATACTGCCCAGCGCCTCCCAGTCCAGGCTCAGCCGGCTCAGCGGTTGCTGCGAGGTAATGGCAAAGTCCAGGCTGCCGTCGCGCAGGCGTTGCAGGATCTGGCTGGGGCGCAAGTCGGTGATGGTGATCTTCACTCGCGGGTACTTGCGCCGGAACGCCAGGATGCTCTCATCGACACCATCGAGCATCGCCGTCAGCGATGTGACCCCGATCGACACAGCGCCCAGCGCGGCATCCTGAATGCTCGCCGCTTCGATCTGCAGGCGACGAATGCTCTCCACCACGAGGTTGGCGTGGCGAATGACGCGCTTGCCTTCCTCGGTAAGGGCCATGCCTTTGTGCGAGCGCTGCAACAGGCTGAAGCCGACCTCCCGTTCCAGGTCCTTGATCGAACGGCTCAGCGCAGGCTGGGTAATGTGCATGAGCTTGGAAGCTTCAAGGATGCTGCCTGCGTTGTGGATGGCGACCAGCGCCTTGAGTTGATGCAGTTTCAACCGTCTTTTCCCTTGTTGTTATCGGGTCGGTTTGAAATAGGCTTTGGCGACCCTGACAGGCCCTGACTGAAAGGCCTGGCGGCTAAACGTGACGCAACGTGGCCAGCATGCTCGCCGCATCACTGACCTCGAACTTGCCAGGCGCTTCGACAGCAATGTGTTTGACAACCAGGTTGTCGACCACCATGGCGTAACGCAGCGAACGGCGCCCCAACCCACGCGCCGACAGGTCCTGGATCAGGCCCAGTGCGTCGCTGAATTCGCCGTTACCATCGCCGATCATCCTCACCGCTTCGCCCACCTGCAGGCTGTTGCCCCAGGCATTCATGACAAAGGCATCGTTCACGGACACACAGAGAATCTCGTCAACGCCCGCGGCGAACAACGCTTGTGCCTCAGCGACATAACCCGGGACGTGGCGTTCGGAGCAGGTAGGCGTGAACGCGCCGGGCAAACCGAACACAACCACTTTTTTCTGCTTGCAGCGCTCGTGAACGGAAAAGGCATTGGGGCCGATCGCGCAGGCGCCCTCGTCATTGTTGTACTCGTACAGCGTAACGTCGGGCAGTAGATCGCCAGTGTTGATCATCGTGGTCTCCTGGGTGCGTTGATGGCCGGGCACGTTATGATGCCGCAGTCCACCAGGCCAGGTACACCATGCCCGCCGCAACGTCCGTTCAACGCGCCAATATCGCCTGGGTATGGTCGATGGAAGGAACGGGCACCAGCACACGCCGAGCCGCCAGCCATTCCCGCATGCGCGCCGTATCGAAAATCTGCCCCTCTTCCATCATCACCAGGATGAGCGCTTGTGACATTCGGTAACATCCACACTGGGAGCAATGCCGCTCTTCCCATCCATGGGTGCATTCAACGGATTGCGCCTGCCCTGCGCAAATCAGACAACTCATGTAAGCCCCCTGTTGTTTTTGTCCATGGAGGGTGAACGCAAGGTTACGAAAATCGTATGCCAAGCGCTGTACATGAGATTTTCATGCCAACTTTGAACTCCCTCCCTTTTTCAAAGCGCGATCAGGGCACAACGCTCAACCGGCAACGACGCGTTCCGCTAACTGCACCTGCTGGTCAGCATGGTAGGACGAACGCACCAATGGCCCGGACGCCACGTTTCTGAACCCCATTGCCAAGCCCTGCTCGGCAAACCAGGCAAAGGTGTCCGGGTGCACGAAGCGCTGCACCGGCAGGTGGCTGCGTGAAGGCTGCAAGTACTGCCCCAACGTCAGCATGTCGACCTGATGCTCGCGCATGCGCTGCATCACTTCGATCACTTCTTCATCGGTTTCGCCCAGGCCGAGCATCAGCCCGGACTTGGTCGGCACCTTCGGTACCTGTTGCTTGAAGCGCTCCAGCAGGTCCAGCGACCACTCGAAATCCGAGCCCGGCCGGGCCGCCTTGTACAGGCGCGGCACGGTTTCGAGGTTGTGGTTGAACACGTCTGGCGGTTCCTGCCCGGTGATGGCCAGGGCCACCTCCATGCGCCCGCGGTAATCGGGCACCAGGGTTTCCAGCTGAATGCCCGGCGACAGCCTGCGGATCTCGCGCAGGCAATCGGCAAAATGCCCGGCGCCGCCATCGCGCAGGTCGTCCCGGTCCACCGAAGTGATCACCACGTACTTCAGGCCCAGGTCGGCGATGGCGATGGCCAGGTTCTTCGGCTCGTCGACGTCCAGCGGCCTGGGCCGACCATGGCCGACGTCGCAGAACGGGCACCGCCGGGTGCAGATGTCGCCCATGATCATGAACGTCGCCGTGCCACCAGAGAAGCACTCCCCCAGGTTCGGGCAGGCGGCTTCCTCGCACACGCTGTGCAGCTTGTGCTTGCGCAGCAGGGCCTTTACCCGCGCTACCTCGGGTGTGGTAGGGATGGCCACGCGAATCCAGTCGGGCTTGCGAGGCACATCCTCGGTGGGCAGGATTTTCACCGGGATACGCGCCACCTTTTCGGCGCCGCGCAGTTTTACCCCGGCCTGCACAGGCTGCGGTCGCGGTGGTGTGTGTTGCAGTTGTTCGGTTGGCACGGCTGGCTCCTGGCTCTGGGCTGATATTGACCGACAGCATCACAGCGGGGCTGCTTTGCAGCCCTTCGCGGGCTTGCCCGCGAATGGCCGCAGAGCGGCCCCATTTACTAGGCCGGATATACCGGGAACAGCTTGCACAACTCAGAGACCTGGCCCGCCACATGGGCTTCGACGTCAGCATCACCGAGGTGGTCGAGAATGTCGCAGATCCAGCTCGCCAGGGCACGGCACTGCGCTTCCTTGAAGCCACGGGTCGTCACCGCCGGGGTGCCAATGCGCAGGCCCGAGGTCACGAACGGCGACTGCGGGTCGTTGGGCACGGCGTTCTTGTTCACCGTGATGTGCGCACGCCCCAGGGCAGCATCGGCGTCCTTGCCGGTAATGCCCTGGCGGATCAGGCTGACCAGGAACAGATGGTTGTCGGTGCCGCCTGAAACCACGTCGAAGCCCCGCTGCAGGAACACCTGTGCCATGGCCTGGGCGTTGCTGATGACCTGGCGCTGGTAGTCCTTGAAGCCAGGCTCCAAAGCCTCCTTGAAGCACACCGCCTTGGCCGCGATCACGTGCATCAGCGGCCCGCCCTGCCCGCCCGGGAACACCGCCGAATTGAGCTTTTTCTCAAGCTCCGGGTCCGCCTTGGCCAGAATCAGGCCACCACGGGGCCCGCGCAGGGTCTTGTGGGTGGTGGTGGTGACCACATCGGCATACGGCAGCGGGTTGGGGTACAGCCCCGCCGCTACCAGCCCGGCGACGTGGGCCATGTCGACGAACAGGTAGGCCCCGACCTTGTCGGCGATCTGCCGAAAACGCGGGAAGTCGAGGGTTTTCGAATAGGCCGAGAAGCCCGCCACGATCATCTTCGGCTGGTGCTCGACGGCCAGGCGCTCGACTTCGTCGTAGTCGATCAGGCCGTTGGCGTCGATGCCATATTGCACCGCGTTGTACAGCTTGCCCGAGGACGACACCTTGGCACCGTGGGTCAGGTGGCCGCCATGCGCCAGGCTCATGCCCAACAGGGTGTCGCCGGCTTGCAGCAAGGCCAGGTAGACCGCAGCGTTGGCCTGGGAGCCGGAATGCGGCTGGACGTTGGCATAATCCGCCCCGAACAGTTGTTTTGCACGGTCGATGGCCAACTGCTCGACCACGTCGACATGCTCGCAGCCGCCGTAATAACGCTTGCCGGGGTAGCCTTCGGCGTACTTGTTGGTCAGTTCGGTACCTTGGGCCTGCATCACCTGCGGGCTGGTGTAGTTTTCCGAAGCGATCAGCTCGATGTGGTCTTCCTGGCGTTGCACTTCGCGGCGGATGGCCTCGGACAGCGCAGGGTCGAAATCGGACAGGGTCAGGCTTTTATGGAACATGGGTGTGATTCCTTGATTGTCTGGTGGGCAAATAGGGCCCGGAGCGGCTCCGGGCCAGCAGGGTCAGGCGTCTTGATAGCTCGACAGCGGCGGGCAGGCGCAGGCCAGGTTGCGGTCGCCGTAAACGTTGTCCACGCGCCCCACCGGCGGCCAGTACTTGCTCTCGCGCAGGTCGGCAAGCGGGTACACCGCCAGTTCCCGGCTATAGCTGTGGGCCCATTCACCGACCAGTTCGCTGGCAGTGTGCGGGGCGTTCTTCAACGGGTTGTCGAGCGCGTCCAGGGTGCCGTTTTCCACCGCGCGAATTTCTTCGCGGATGCAGATCATCGCGGCGCAGAAGCGGTCCAGTTCCTCCTTGGACTCGCTCTCGGTCGGCTCGACCATCAGCGTGCCGGCCACCGGGAAGGACATGGTCGGGGCATGGAAGCCAAAGTCGATCAGCCGTTTTGCCACATCCTCCACGCCAATGCCGCTGCTGTCCTTGAGCGGGCGCAGGTCAAGAATGCACTCGTGGGCCACCAGGCCGTTCTCGCCGGTGTACAACACCGGGTAGTGCTCTTCCAGGCGCCGGGCAATGTAGTTGGCACTGAGGATCGCCAGCTGCGAGGCACGCTTGAGCCCTGCCCCGCCCATCATGCGGATGTACATCCAGGTGATCGGCAAGATACTGGCACTGCCATACGGCGCTGCACTTACCGCCCCCTGCTGCTTGGGCAGGTGGCCGTGCCCCGGCAGAAACGGCGCCAGGTGCGCCTTGACGCCGATCGGGCCGACCCCAGGGCCACCACCGCCGTGGGGAATGCAGAAGGTCTTGTGCAGGTTCAGGTGCGACACATCGCCACCGAACTTGCCGGGCGCACACAACCCGACCATGGCGTTCATGTTGGCGCCGTCCAGGTACACCTGGCCGCCACACGCATGAATGATGTCGCAGATTCGCGTGATGCCGTCCTCGAACACACCGTGGGTCGAAGGGTAGGTAATCATCAGGGCCGCCAGCCTGGCCTTGTGTTGCTCGGCCTTGTGCTGCAGGTCGGCCACATCGACATTGCCGCGCTCATCGCAGTTGACCACCACCACCTGCATGCCGGCCATCTGCGCCGTGGCCGGGTTGGTGCCATGGGCCGACGACGGGATCAGGCACACATCACGCCCGGCCTCGCCACGGCTGGCGTGGTAGGCGCGGATGGCCAGCAGGCCGGCGTACTCGCCCTGGGACCCGGCGTTGGGCTGCAACGACATGGCGTCATACCCGGTGGCCGCACACAGCATGGCCTCCAGCTCATCGGTCAGTTGGCGGTAGCCCAGCGACTGGCTGGCCGGGGCGAACGGGTGGAGGGCGCCGAACTCGGGCCAGGTGATCGGGGTCATCTCGCTGGCGGCGTTGAGCTTCATGGTGCACGAGCCCAGGGCGATCATGCTGCGGTCCAGGGCCAGGTCCTTGTCGCCCAGGCGACGCAGGTAGCGCATCAACTCGGTTTCAGAGTGGTAACGGTTGAACACCGGGTGCTGCAGGTAATGCGTGTCACGCAGCAGCACCGACGGCAGGCAATCGGCACCGTCGGCAGCCAAAGCGGCGAAGTCCGGAAGCGCCTGCCCGGCGCCCGCGAACACCTGCCACAAGGCCTCGACGCTCCCCTGCTCGCAGGTTTCATCCAGCGCGACGCCAACCCGTAAGTCGTCGATCAGGCGCAGGTTCAGCCGGGCAGCGTTGGCCGCCGCCAGCACATCGGCTAGCGGCCTGGCGGTTACCACGCTGACGGTGTCGAAGAAGTGCGCCTGTTCGACATGATGCCCAAGCTGGCGCAACCCCTGCACCAGGATCGCCGTCAGGCGATGCACCCGCCGGGCGATCTGTGCCAGGCCTTGCGGGCCGTGGTAAACCGCATACATGCTGGCGATGTTGGCCAGCAGCACTTGGGCGGTGCAGATGTTGCTGGTGGCTTTCTCGCGGCGGATATGTTGCTCGCGCGTCTGCATGGCCAGGCGCAAGGCCGGTTTGCCGAAGCGGTCGATGGACACGCCGACCAGGCGGCCGGGCATGTCGCGCTTGAACACATCGCGGGTGGCGAAGTATGCCGCGTGCGGGCCGCCGAAACCCAGTGGCACACCAAAGCGCTGGGCGCTGCCGATGACCACGTCTGCGCCCCACTCCCCCGGGGGCGCCAGCAAAGTCAGGGCCAGCAGGTCTGCGGATACCGAAACCAGCGCGCCCGCTGCATGGGCGCGTTGCACCAAGGCCCGGTGATCGACAATTGCACCGGTACTGGCCGGGTACTGCAACAGCAGGCCGAAATAGCCGTCCAGGGGCTGGCCCTCCAGCGCCGCCTCATCACCGATGACCACCTCGATACCCAGTGGCCGCGCACGGGTAAGCAACACATCGAGGGTTTGCGGGTGGCAATCGCGGGAAGCGAAGAACGCCGGGGCTTTGTTCTTCGCCAGGCGCTTGCAGAAGGCCATGGCCTCGGCGGCAGCGGTGGCTTCATCGAGCAACGAGGCGTTGGCGATTTCCATTCCGGTCAGGTCGCTGACCAGGGTCTGGAAGTTCAGCAGTGCTTCCAGGCGGCCTTGGGAAATTTCCGGCTGGTACGGGGTGTACGCGGTGTACCATGCCGGGTTCTCCAGCAGGTTGCGCAGGATCGGGGCCGGCGTATGGCAAGGGTAATAGCCCTGGCCGATGTGGTTGCTATACAGCTGGTTGTTCGCGGCGATCTCCTTGAGTGCGGCCAGCGCCTCTGCCTCGCCCTGCCCCGGGGTCAGCGTGAGCACACTGCTGCCTTTTATACTGGCGGGGATGACGCTGTCGACCAGCGCATCGAGCGAATCATGGCCGGTCAGCGCCAGCATGGCCTCGATGTCGTCTTCGCGCGGGCCAATGTGACGGGCGACAAATTCATCAAGCGTGCCCAGCGGGATACACGGGTTGTTCATGGCGGCCACCCCGGTTCAGGCGTTGTCGGCCAGGAAGCGGTCGTAGCCGTCCTGGTCCATCAGGCTATCGAGGTCAGCAGGGTTGCTGGCCTGGATACGGAAGAACCAGCCGTCCTGCATCGGCGAGGCGTTGATCAGCTCAGGGTCGTCGGCCAATGCCTGGTTGACGGCTACCACCGTGCCTGTTACCGGCATGGTGATGTTGCTGGCGGCCTTTACCGACTCGAGCACCGCGACTTCATTGCCTTCCCCGTACTCACCAGGCTCCGGCAGTTGCACGAACACCACGTCACCCAGGGCCTGCTGGGCATAGCTGGTAATGCCGACGGTCAGCTCGCCGGTCGCTTCCAGACGCAGCCATTCGTGTTCGGGCGTAAAACGCAGAGTGCTCATGGACGTTCCTCTCTTGTTATCGGGTGGGTCCCTGTGCGGGACTGCCAGATACAAGAGCAAGGGCGATGCCAACTCAATATTTTCTATATTTATCAGTACTTTAGATTCTTAATCCGAACTTTTGGAAGTACCTGCGCCGGAGCGTATTCGCTCCACCGCCAGCGCCCGGCAATCACCTGGTGTGGGGCCCGCCACTGGATACGGGCTCCACGGCAAAACGGAGCGCAATCACTCCAGTGGAGCGCATTCGAACCGGGGCAGCTACGAGACCCGGCTGGCGATGCCGTACTTGCGCAGGCGCTGACCGATGGCCGTGTGGGAAGTCTGCAGCCGCACGGCCAGTTGCCGGGTCGAGGGGTAGCTCTGGTACAAGTTCTCCAGCAAGGCCTTTTCAAAGGCCTGCACGGCCGCCTCGAGGCTGACGATTTCCGCCCCCTCGGCCTGCTGGCTGCTCAATGCGGTGCCGGCCAATTCCAGGTCGTCGCAGTCGATCACCTCGCCTTCGCTGATGGCTGCTGCGCGGAAAATCACGTTCTGCAACTGGCGCACATTGCCTGACCAGCGGTTGCCCAGCAGCAGCGGATGGGTGGCCAACGCCAGGCGGCAGGGTGAGCGCTGTATCTGCGCACAGGCCTGGCGCAGGAAATGTTCGGCCAGCAGCAGAATGTCCTTGCCGCGCTCGCGCAAGGGCGGCACCTTCAGGTTGAGCACGTTCAGCCGGTAGTACAGGTCTTCGCGGAAACTGCCCTCCATCACCATGTTTTCCAGGTTACGGTGGGTGGCGCAGACCACCCGCACATTCACCCGCACCTCGTTGCCACCCCCCACCCGGCGAAAACTGCCGTCGTTGAGAAAGCGCAGCAGCTTGGCCTGCAGGTAGGGCGACATCTCGCCCACTTCATCGAGAAACACCGTTCCGCCATCGGCCAGCTCCAACAGGCCCGGCTTGCCACCGCGCTGGGCGCCGGTAAAGGCGCCGGCGGCGTAGCCGAACAGCTCGCTTTCGGCCAGGCTTTCGGGCAGCGCTGCGCAGTTCAGCGCCAGGAATGACGTATCGCGCCGGGCACTGAGCGCATGGCAGGCACGGGCCACCAGCTCCTTGCCCGTACCGGTCTCGCCCTGGATCAGCAACGGCGCCTCCAGGCTCGCCACTTTGTGCAAGCGCGCCTTGAGCGCGTGCAGCGCGGCCGATTCCCCCAGCAACGCCCCAAGCCCTTCACCGTTGTCATGCAGCAGCGAGGCCAGGCGCTCGCCGATCCGGCTGGGTGGGTACAGGGTCAGCAAGCCGCCCACCAGGCCTTCGGCGCCGCCGCTGATGGGCGTGGCCTCCAGCAGCAGGGACTGGTCCTGAAAGCTCACCTCGCACATGGGCAGACGAAAACCCTTGTCGATCAGGTTCTGCGCCAGGTTCGGCTCGGCAAACAGCTTGCTCAACGGCTCACCCGCCGGCTCGTGGCCCACCAGGCTGACCAGCGTCGGGTTGGCCAGCAGCACATGGCCAGTGGGGTCCACGGCCAGCACCGGGTCGCTCATGGCGGCCAGCAAAGCCTCCAGTTGCAAGCGCCGGCGGTGGCCCGGCAGGAAGTCGACCAGCGACACCTCCTGCACACCGTCCACCCCCAACAGGGCGGCATACAGTTCATCCAGCACGACCGGGGACAGCGTCGGGGCATCGATGTAGACGTTGGGCGGAATCATTTCCACCGCGTCCAGGTTGAGGTTGCGCGCCCCGAGCAGCGACAGGATTTCCTGGGTGATGCCGACACGGTCGACAAAGTTGACGTGGATTCTCATCTAAGCTCCTCAGCCAAAATCCCTGTTTGGCAAAAAGACAACAAGGGGACAGCGCAGCGCGCTATCCCCTTGGACAACACATGAATGTGCCGGTCAATCAGCGTCAAACGACAACTGCGCTGTCGCCTGTTTCTTCTGGCGGATGGACCGGTACGCCAGCCCCAGCACGGCAAACCACACCGGTACCAGGTACAACGCCATGCGAGTGTCGGCCTCCAGGGCCAGCAATGCCAGGATGAAGGCGAAGAACGCCAGGCATACCCGGCACATCACGGTGCCGCCCGGCATCTTGTACTTCGACGCCTGGTGCAAAGGGTCGCGCTGCTTGCGGTACGCCAGGTACGACAGCAGGATGATCGACCAGACAAACATGAACAGCAGTGCCGATACCGTGGTAATCAGGGTGAAAGCATCAAGCATGTTCGGCACCAGGTAGATCACCAGCGCCCCGCCGGTCAGGCACACACACGAGAAGATGAGGCCGTTGGAGGGCACGGCACGGCGGGACAGTGCGCCAAACTTGCCAGGTGCATCACCGTCCATCGCCAGGCCGTAAAGCATGCGGCTGGTAGAGAACACACCGCTGTTGGCCGACGACATGGCCGAGGTCAGTACCACGAAGTTGATGATGCCTGCGGCTGCCGGCAGGCCGGCCAGCACGAACAACTCGACGAAGGGGCTCTTGTTGGCCACCACTTCACGCCACGGGGTAACGGCCATGATGGCGATCAGCGCCAGCACATAGAAAACGATGATGCGCACCGGAATCGAGTTGATCGCCCGCGGCAGGTTGCGCTCCGGGTTCTTGGTTTCGGCCGCAGTGGTGCCCACCAGCTCGATGCCGACGAAGGCAAACACCGCAATCTGAAAGCCAGCGAAAAAGCCCATGGCGCCGTGCGGGAACATCCCGCCGTCGTTCCACAGGTTGGCGAGCGCTGCGGCATGCCCGGCCGGCGACTGATAGGCCGCCGCCACCATGTAGAAGCCGGTGCAGACCAGCGCGCAAATGGCCACGATCTTGATCATGGCGAACCAGAACTCCATTTCCCCGAACATCTTGACCGTCATCAGGTTCAGCGTCAGCAACAGCCCGACACAGGTCAGCGCCGGTATCCACAATGGCATGTCCGGGAACCAGAATTGTGTATAGGCAGAAATGGCAATCACATCGGCAATGCCGGTGACAATCCAGCAGAACCAGTAGGTCCAGCCGGTAAAGAACCCCGCCCACGGCCCTAGCAGGTCGGCAGCAAAGTCGATGAACGATTTGTATTGCAAGTTGGACAGCAACAGCTCGCCCATTGCGCGCATGACGAAGAACAGCATGAAGCCGATGATCATGTAGACAAAGATGATGGAAGGCCCAGCCAGGCTGATGGTCTTGCCAGAGCCCATGAAGAGGCCGGTGCCGATGGCACCGCCGATGGCGATCAGCTGGATATGGCGGTTGGACAGGTTGCGTTTGAGTTCGTGTGCGTCACCGTCAGGCGGGCAGTGACCGTGCGGCAAGTTAGTCATTGTTATGTACCTTGCTGGTTTAATTGTTTTTATAACGTCACAAGTTCAACCCTCGGGACCGCATGAACAACGTTCAGTGCCGAGCGAGTGCAAGGTGGGGAGCAAGGTCTGTGCCAAGCGCAAATCCTGCTGGCTAGAGGGGTTCTAGCGAAAAGGGCTGTACCGGCTGTAAAGAAGTCACTCCATCTATTTGCGTCAATCAGGCCGTTGTGCTGCCCCAGGCATCGCCAGCGCTGTACTTGCACCCCCTGTATCGAAATCATTCCAATGGAGCGCATTCAGTCCAATCTCATGGCCTGGACTGGCCTCTGTGGGAGCGGCCTTGCAGCCCTTTCGCGACATAAGGCCGCTCCCACATTGACCGCGTCAACCGGTAGTTTAACGGACAGGCATCTCGCGCACCGGCTTGCGGCTACGCTGCTCTTCTTCCCAGCCCCCCACCAGCCCAACCGGCACATCAGCCGGTGCCAGCGGCTGGCGCCCGCGCACCAGGTCTGCGGCGCGCTCGGCCAGCATGATGGTCGGGGCGTTGAGGTTGCCATTGGGCTCGCTCGGGAACACCGAGGAGTCAATCACCCGCAGCCCCTGCAAGCCGTGTACACGCAACGCAGAGTCAACCACCGCCATGTCATCCTCGCCCATGCGGCACGAGCCGCACGGGTGCATGGTGCTTTCCATGTTGGCGCGCACGAAGGCGTCGATCTCTTCGTCGGTCTGCACCTGCGGCCCCGGCGCCAGCTCTTCACCGCGGTAGCGGTCCATGGCCGGCTGGGCGATGATCTCCCGGGTCAGCCGCACACAGCGGCGGAAGCCCTCGCGGTCCTCTTCGCTCGCCAGGTAGTTGAAGCGGATTTGCGGGTGCTGGTACGGGTCGGCCGACAACGCGCGCACATGGCCCCGGCTCTTGGGCTTGTTGGGCCCGGTCAGCACCATGAAACCATGCCCTTTGAACGGCTTGTCGCCGTCGTAGCGCATGGCCGCCGGCAGGAAGTGAAACTGGATGTCCGGCCAGCGCAGGCCCTTGGACGAACGGATGAAGCCGCCCGCCTCGAAGTGGTTGCTGGCACCCAGGCCGTCCTTGAACAGCAACCAGCGCAAGCCGATCAGGGCCTTGCCCAACAGGTTCATCTTGCCGTTGAGGGTTACCGGCTCCTTGCACGCATACTGGATGTAGATTTCCGAGTGGTCCTGCAGGTTCTCGCCCACCCCAGGCAGGTCGTGGCGCACCTCGATACCGGCGTTCTTCAGCACCGCAGCCGGGCCGATGCCGGAGCGCTGCAGCAAGTGCGGCGAACCGATCGGGCCAGACGCGACCAGCACCTCGCGGTTGCACATGACTTTGTGCGTCTGCCCGCCCTGGTCGTACTCCACGCCCACCGCCCGCTTGCCCTCCAGCAAGATGCGCCGGGTCATGGCATGGGTGATCACGGTCAGGTTCGGCCGGCTCATGGCCGGGCGCAGGTAGGCATTGGCGGTGGACCAGCGCACGCCATCCTTCACCGTCATGTGCATGGCACCAAAGCCTTCCTGCATGTAGCCGTTGCAGTCGTCGGTCTTGATGTAGCCGGCCTCGGCACCGGCTTCGACCCAGGCACCGTACAGCGGGTTTTGCATGTTGTTGCCGTTGTTGGTCGACAGCGGCCCCGCCCCGCCCCGGTAGTCGTCACCACCGAATTTGTATTGCTCGGCCCGTTTGAAATACGGCAGGCAATTGCGGTAGCTCCAGTTTTTAGCGCCCAGGCTTTCCCACTCATCGAAGTCACAGGCATGGCCACGGATGTACACCAGGCCATTGATCGACGACGAACCGCCCAGCACCTTGCCCCGTGGGCAGTGCAGGCGCCGGTTGTCGAGGTGCGGCTCGGCCACGGTCTCGTAGCGCCAGTTGTATTTTTTGGTGTTCATCGGCAAGGAGAACGCACTGGGCATCTGGATCAGCACGCTGCGGTCGCTGCCGCCGAACTCCAGTACCAGTACCGAAGTACCGGCGTCTTCGCTGAGGCGGTTGGCCAACACGCAGCCGGCCGAGCCCGCACCGATGATGATGTAGTCGTATCGCTTGGTCATTGTTCTAGTCCTGTGCGCGAAGGCCTACGGCCTCGATATTGCGTGCATTACGCTTTGGGTAGCCGCCCCAACCCAGGCGCGCTGCCAGCAGTCGGGTCAGGCCGTAGTGCACCAGCCCGGCCAGCAGGCAGGACGGTAGCGAGGCCGTGGCGAAGGTGAAGAAGTCGGTATGGGCCAGGGTTTGCGGGTTGAACACCACCACGTAGACCGCAAAGCCCGCCACCAGCGCCACCAGTGCGATGGGGTTGAAGCCTTTGCAGTAGCGCAAGGGCGACACGCTCTGTTCGGCGTAGATATGCCGCAGGTTCAGGCGCTGCTTGCGCAGGAAGAAGTAATCGGCGATGCCGATACCGGCCAGGGCGCTGTTGAGGGCGGAGGTCCACACCAGGAATATGAAGAAGCCATCGTAGATCCCCGGCAGCAACACCACGATAACCACCGGGATGATGCAGAACAGCGCGATCAGCACCCCCCAACCCACACTGCGCAGGCGTTCGCCCGCCAGCTGGCGCAAGCCGATCACTGCGGTGTAGAGGATGTTGACCATGCCGGTCAGGTTGGCCAGCGCCAGGAAACTCAAGGCGATGATACCGAAGCCCATGCCACCGGCCAGGCGGATCCACGCAGTGGGGTCGCTGCTGCCCAGGGTAGTGGCCGCGAACAGGCTGACCGACTCACCCAGCGAAGCGGCGCCGAAGATGCCCACCAGGTTGGGCCAGAAGGCCGTACGCTGGTTGCTGCACAGGCGCGACAGGTTGCCGATGTAGGGCCACCACGAAAAGCCCGCAGCAATGTTGATTTCCACTGCGACCATGAAGTTGACGTGCGGGTTCTCGAATGGTGGCTGCAAGGGCGGCATGGCCAGCAGTTCGTCGAGGCTGTAGCGCCGGGAAATGAAGTACATCAGTGCCAGCATGATCAGGATCAGGCTGGGTGCGATCACCGCGCTCAGGCGGCGGATCATCTCCGGCCCGCGCATGGCAACCAGCGCCGCCAGCACAATGGCCAGCAAGGCCCCGGCGGTTACCAGCCAACCGTCTGCGCCGGGCTGGCGCTGTTGCACCAGGGTCTGGAGGTTGTCCAGCGCCCGCCCGCACATCAGCCCCAGCACCGCCAGCCACCCCATGGTCAGCACCACCACCGAGAGGAAGTAGACCAGGCGGCTGCCATTGAGGCCGAACATGCTGCGCAGGAAGGTGAACTGCTCGACGCCGTACTTGCCACAGGGCAGGCAGGTGGACGAGGCAGCAAGCACCACGCCGATGATATTGCCGATGATGATCGCCGCAATCCCTTGCAAGGGCCCGACGAACAGCGCGGTGGCGCCGCCGATCAGGAACACCCAGGTGGCCACCGCCAGCGCCGAGTTGGCGTAGGCAAAGCCCCAGAAGCCCCAGACCCGCTCACCGGGTAGCAAGGGGGTGTCGCCACGTTCCGCACCCAGGCGAAACTCCTGCTCGCGGGAGGCGCTCATGGCTGGCCTCCCAGGTAGTACGCGCCAGCAATCATCACCAGCACCAGCAGGGTAAGTGCAACCACGTCAGCCGCCGTCAAGGCGCCCGGCCACTGCACACGCTTTTCCAACTCCTCGTAGGCGCACAGGCGCCTTTCCAGGTCCTGCGCACGCTCCACATCCACTTGGCTGTTCATCGGCATCACCTCGACAGGTTCTTGTTCTTGAAATTCGATGCTTGATTGAACCTGCGTCGCTCGCCAAACCTCAGCGACGCAGACAGGCCCTGAACCTCAGGGCAAGGTGATCCAGACCGCCTTGGTCTCCAGCAGAAACTCCAGTTGTTCCGCGCCCAGGTCCTTGCCATAGCCCGACTGCTTGTAGCCACCGAACGGCATGGCCGGGTCGAGGGTGCTGTGGGCATTGACGTACACGGTACCGGCCCGCAACTGCGGGATCAGCCCGTGCACCCTGCCCAGGTCGTTGGAGTAGATCGCCGCGGCCAGGCCGAACAGCGAGTCGTTGGCCAAGGCCAGGGCCTGCTCCTGGGTATCGAACGGCTGGGTGACCAGCACCGGGCCAAAGATTTCCTCGCTGACGATGCGCATGTCGTTGCGGCAGTGGGCGAAGATCGTCGGCTGCACGTAAAAGCCCGGGCCGTCCAGCGGCTCCCCGCCATAGTGCACCTGCGCGCCTTCGGCCTTGCCCAAAGCGATGTAGTCCAGCACCCGCTGCTGCTGTTGCTGCGACACCATGGGGCTGATGAAACACTCAGGGTCGAGCCCCGGGGCGATCTTCAACGTCGCGGTGTAGCGCGCCAGCGCTTCGAGAAATGCCGGGTAGACACTGCGCTCGATGTAAGCACGGGTACCGGCGTCGCACACTTGCCCGGAATTGAAGAATACGCCGTTGGCCACGGCTTGCGCCGCCGCCTCGATGTCCGCGTCGGCAAACACGATCACCGGCGACTTGCCGCCCAGTTCGAGGGTGAGGCGCTTCATCTGGTCCATCGCCGTCTTGCCCACCGTACAACCCACCGGGGTAGAGCCGGTAAAGCTCAGCTTGTCGATGCCCGGGTGGCAGGTCATCGCCTGGCCGACCACGCTGCCGCGTCCGGTCACGATGTTCACCACCCCGTCGGGGATGCCTGCCGCCTGTACCAGTTCGGCAAAGCGCAGTGCCGACAGCGAGGTCAGCTCCGCCGGTTTGACCACCACGGTGCAGCCGGTGGCCAGCGCTGCGCCCAGTTTCCAGGCCATGGTTTGCAGCGGGAAGTTCCACGGCACGATGGCGCCGACCACCCCTACCGCTTCCTTGCGGGTGTATGCCAGGTAATTGCCGGGTAGCGAAGGCTCGACGGTGCGGCCATGAATCTTGCTGGCCCAACCAGCGAAATAGCGCAGGGTGTCGACCGTGCCCTGAATGTCGACAGCACGCGCCTGCACCACCGACTTGCCCATGTCGATGGCTTCGATCTGCGCCAGTTCGTCGCCGTGGGTTTCGATCAGGTCGGCCAGGCGATGGATCAGGCGTTCGCGCTCCAGCGGTTTCAGCTGGCTCCAGGCGCCACCATCGAACTGCGCACGCGCGGCGCGCACGGCACGGTCAAGGTCATCTGCGGTACCCATGGGGATGCGCGTCAGTACCCCTTCGGTAGAGGGCTCGACCACCTCGGCGCTGCCACCGTCGCTGGCCTCCAGCCAGGCACCCCCGATGAACATTCGCTGCGGCTTGCTGAGAAAGCGCTGGGTCGCCTCGCTAACACCAAAGGCCTGCAAATAGGCTTTTACCTTGTTGTCCACAGTACAGTCTCCGGGTCAGCGAGCTTTGGCGCGCGCGTGGAAAATGAAGCCGATGCTGTTCATCAGCAGTTGGGCGGCAAGGATCGAGGTCATGCCGGTGGGGTCGTAGGCCGGGGCCACTTCGACCAGGTCCATGCCGACAATGCGACCGTGGCTGCGCTTGGCCAGCGCCTGGATGATTTCCAGCACTTCGTAGTAAAGGAACCCGCCATGGCTCGGCGTGCCGGTGCCTGGGGCGATGGAGGGGTCGAAGCCGTCGATGTCGATGGTGATGTAGTAGTTGCGCCCTTCCGGGATTTTCGCCAGCACGCCTTCGCAGCCCAGGCGGCGAACGTCACGTACCGAAAGAATCTGCGAGCCGGCCTCGCGAGCGGCGTCGTAGTCGTCGCGGTTGGATGACGACACGTTGCGGATACCCATCTGGGTCATGCCGACGATGTGATCCAGCTCCGAGGCGCGGCGCAGTGGGCTGCCGTGGCCATAGCGCACGCCATGGCGCTCGTCGACGAAGTCCAGGTGGGCATCGAAATGCACGATGTGGATCGGCCCATGCCCTTCGAACGCCTTGATGACCGGGGCATGCACCGAATGGTCACCGCCCAGTACCACCGGCATGGCGCCGGCTGCGAGGATCTGCCGGACGGCCGCCTCGATGTTGGCGTTGCTGCTGACCATGTCGGTGTGCACGATGTCGGCATCGCCCACATCGACCATGCGCACCTGGTCTTCGGTCAGGTAGGTAGCGTCATCCTCGAAGTCGTAGGCACCGGCATGGCCGAAGGAAAACAGGGTGGATGCCTCGCGAATGCCACGCGGCCCGAAACGCGCCCCTGAACGCCACTGGGTGCCCATGTCGTTGGGCGCGCCCAAAATCGCCACGTCGGCGTCGATAGCCTCCCAGTCGGTGCACACCGGCGCCTTGGCGAACGTGCAATGGCCCACGAAAGGCAGGTTCAGGCGGCCGGACTCATAACCGTGTTTTGCCATGTTCTGGTTTCTCCACTTCTTGTTGTATGTCAGGAGACGGGGCGACTGCTCGACCACCGTTGCAGCCACTATGGCAACCACCGGGGCATGGAAAAATGCGCAAGTGCAGATACATACATCGCCCTTTCCGATGTATCCGAAGGCGATGCGGGCGGACAACGCAGCGGCCTGGCACTCATGGTTAGCTTGCGCAACAAGAACAATGCACGGGCGCTCATATCAGCACGGGCGATGTGAGGCCCGGCCGGGAGGCTATGGTGATCCAGCTCCACGATGTCGACCTGAAGCTGCTCAGGGTATTCACCACTATCGTCCGGTGCGGCGGCTTTTCTGCGGCGCAGGCGGCACTCAATGCCGGCCAGTCGACCATCAGCGAACAGATGACGCACCTGGAAACCCGTCTGGGGGTCAAACTGTGCCAACGCGGGCGCAGCGGCTTTCGCCTGACCGAGCAAGGGGTGGCGATCCATGAGGCAACCTTGCGCCTGCTCAGTGCCGTGGAGAGCTTTTGCCTGGACGCCGACGTGCTCAAGCAGCACATCAGCGGCAAGCTCAACCTGGGCATCATCGACTCCACCCTGACCGACCCCGTCTCGCCGCTACCGCGCACCACCCAGCGCTTTGTTTCACGCGGGCACGATGCCCACCTGCACATCTACATCGGTGCCCCGGCGGAACTCGAAGAGCGCGTGCTGGATGGCAGGCTGCACCTGGCCATCGGCCATTTCCCGTTGCGGGTGCCTGGCTTGTCCTACCTGCCGCTGTATGACGAGGCCCTGGGGCTTTACTGTGGCCGGCGCCACCCGTTGTTCGCCAGCCATGCAGCCAACGGCCGGCTGATGGAAGACGTGCGCCAGAGCCGTATCGTGGTGCGTGGCTACATGCAGCAGTACGACCTGGAGCAACTGGGCATCACCAAGGCCGACGCGACGGTGGAGAACATCGAGGCAGCGGCGATCCTGATCATTTCCGGCGCCTACATCGGTTTTTTGCCCGTGCACTTTGCCGAGCAGTGGGTCAAGACGGGCGAAATGCGCCGCCTGGGGGCCAGCACCCTGGACCTCAGCTCACCCTTCGAAGTGGTTACCCGGCGCGGAGTGTCGCGCCCGCCCATCCTGCAGGCCTTTCTGGAGGACCTGGCGGCCTGCACCAGCCAGCCCGGGGTGCCATGAGCCGCAGCCTCAGCCGGCGTGGGCCAGCTGCACCTGCAAAAACGCCATCAATGCCCCCGCCGCAGGTGACAAGCTGCGCCCCTTGCGGGTGAGCATGCCGATATGCCGCTCGACCTTGGGCTCCACAAGCGGTACGAACGCCAGCTTGTCGTTCTCGTGCGGAAAGGCGAGGTACGGCAGGGTGCTGATCCCCACCCCCTCCTCCAGCATGGCGATCAACGAAATCATGTTGGAGATGAAGAGCCGGCTGTGCGAAAGCAAACCCTCGGCCTCGGTGCCTGCCAGCAGTTGCGAGGTACCATTGCGGATCATCGGCACGCCCTGCAACTGCGCCCAGTGCAGCGGATCACCCGCCTGCGCCAACGGGTGGTCGCTACGGCACACCACGCCCACCTGATCGTTCACGATCGGGGCGAATTCAACCTGCTCATCATCCAACCACAGGCTGCTGATGCCGAAATCCACCTGCCCTTGGGCCAGCAACTGCTGCACACGTTCGGCGGTGCCATCCTGAATGCTGACCTGCACGTTCGGGTGTGCGGCCACGAACCGGGCCAGCGGCCCTGGCAGCATGCGGCTGGCCACCGAAGGTACCGTGGCGATGCTGACCTGGCCGATTTCATGCCGGGCAAGCAGCGTGGCTTCACGGGCGATACGGTCATGGTGCTCGATCAAGCCGCGAAACAACGGCAGGCAATGCTCGCCGAAGGGTGTCAGCTCTACCCGTCCCCCGCCCTTCTCGACCAATGCCTGGCCCAGCTTCTGCTCCAGTTCACGCACGGCCAGGGATATCGCCGGCTGGGTGCGAAAGGCCTGGCGGGCGGCGGCATGGAAGCTCTTGAGTTCGGCGACCAGTACGAAGTAGCGCAATTGGGCGATCTTCAGCTCGGGCAACATGGTTAGCATTCCTTATCAAAGCATTTTTTTTATTAATTTTTATTTGCTGCATATTGCTCGCATGATGAATGCCATGCAAACAGAGGCGTTCATCCATGTCACACAAGACCTACAACAACTACATTGATGGCCAGTGGTGCGAAGGCCACACCACCCTGGGCAACTACAGCCCCTCGGACACCGGCGACCTGATCGGCCAGTACCATCAGGCCAGCGCCGAACAGGCCCGCCAGGCCATCCAGGCCGCCCGCGCCGCACAACCGCAGTGGACCGCCAGCGGCCTGGAAGCCCGTCAGCAAATCCTGATGGCCATTGGCGACGAACTGATTGCCCGCAAGGAAGAGCTCGGCGAACTGCTCTCGCGAGAAGAAGGCAAGCCCCTGGCCGAAGGTATCGGCGAGGTAAACCGCAGCGGCCAGTTCTTCCATTACTACGCCGCCGAAGTACTGCGCCAGATGGGCGAGACCGCCGCCTCGGTGCGCGCCGGGGTCGACATCGAAGTGCATCGCGAACCGGTGGGAGTGGTGGGCATCATCACCCCCTGGAACTTCCCCATGGCCACCGCCGCCTGGAAAATCGCCCCGGCCCTGGCCTTCGGCAACGCTGTGGTGTTCAAGCCGGCCAACCTGGTGCCGGCCAGTGCCTGGGCACTCACCGAGATCATCAGCCGCCAGGGCTTGCCCAACGGCACCTTCAACCTGGTGATGGGCAGCGGCGCCGACGTCGGCGAAGCCTTGGTGCAGTCCGCCGACATCGATGCCCTGACGTTCACCGGTTCGCTGCAGACTGGCCGGCGCGTGGCGGTCGCCACCGCAGGTAACCTGGTGCGCTGCCAGCTGGAAATGGGCAGCAAGAATGCCTTGGTGGTCATGGATGACGCCGACCTTGAACTGGCCGTGGAATGCGCGCTCAACGGTGCCTTCTTCGGCACCGGGCAGAAGTGCACGGCTTCGTCACGGCTGATTGTCTGCGACGCCATCCACGACCGCTTCGTCGAAGCCCTGCGCCTGCGCATGCGCCAGCTCAAGGTCGGCCATGCCCTGGAGGCCGGCGTGCAGATCGGCCCGGTGGCCGACGCGCGCCAACTGGAGCAGAACCTGGCCTACCTGCAGTTGGCCCAGGCCGAAGGCGCCACCCTTATCGAAGGTGGCGAACGCCTGCAACTGGAGAGCGACGGCTACTACATGCGCCCGGCGCTGTTCATCAACAGCCGCAACGACATGCGCATCAACCGGGAGGAAGTGTTCGGCCCCATCGCCTGCGTGATCCGCGTACGCGACTTCGAAGAGGCACTGGCCACGCTCAACGACACCGAATACGGCCTCACTGCCGGCATCATCACCCAGTCGCTGCGCCACGCCAGCCACTTCAAGCGCCGCGCCCAGACCGGCTGCGTAATGGTCAACCTGCCCACCGCCGGCACCGACTACCACGTGCCGTTCGGTGGCCGCAAAGCCTCAAGTTTCGGCCCACGGGAACAGGGCCAGTACGCCCGTGACTTCTACACCGTGGTCAAGACCACCTACCTGCGGCCCTGAAGGAGTACACGCCATGCACGACCTCTTGATGATCGACGGCCTGCAGTACTCCAACTGGAGCCCGGAAATATTCCAGCAGATGCAGGCCGGTGGCCTCAGCGCGGTGCACGCCACCATCGCCTACCACGAGAACGCCCGCGAAACCCTGTCGCGCCTGGGCGAATGGAACCGCCGCTTCGAGACCTGGCCTGAGCTGATCCGCCCGGTGCGCACGGCCAGCGACATCCGCCTGGCGCACGAGGAAGGCCGGGTGGGGATTTTCTTCGGCTTCCAGAACTGCTCGCCGATCGAGGACGACATCGCCCTGGTGGAAGTCTTCCGCCAGCTCGGGGTGTTCGTCATGCAGCTGACCTACAACAACCAAAGCCTCCTGGCCAGCGGCTGCTATGAGCGCGAAGACAACGGCATCAGCCGCTTCGGCCGCCAGGTGATCGCCGAAATGAACCGCGTCGGCATGCTCATCGACATGTCCCACAGCGCTGAACGCAGCACCCTGGAGGCCATCGAGCTGTCGAGCCGACCGGTGATCATCTCCCACGCCAACCCGGCCAGCTTCCACGCCGCCAAACGCAACAAGTCCGATGCGGTGCTGCGCGGGATCGCAGCATCAGGCGGGCTGCTGGGCTTCAGCACCTACCCGTTTCACCTCAAGGGTGCCTCGGGCTGCAGCCTGGAAAGCTTCTGCGACATGGTCGCGCGCACCGCCGACCTGATGGGCGTGGAGCATATCGGCATCGGCACCGACCTGTGCCAGGCGCAACCGCTGGCCGTGCTGGAATGGATGCGCAATGGCCGCTGGAGCAAGGACAAGGACTACGGCGAAGGCTCCAAGGATAACGCCAACTGGCCAGCGCCCTTGCAGTGGTTCCGCGACAGCCGTGACTTCGGCAACATCGCCCAGGGCCTGCGCGCCCGTGGCTTTGCCGAACAGGATGTGGCCAACATCATGGGCCTGAACTGGTTGCGCCTGCTGGAGGCTGCCACCACGGCGCAGGCCTGAGCCCCTTGCACGGACAGCATCCACAATAACAACAATCGCAGGTTCCGGAGGCTTCATGAAAAACCCAACCACCCTGCAGGCTGAAGGCCAGGCCATGGGCCTGCCAATGGCACGCGACATCGACTGGCCGCTGTTCGTGATCAGCGGCGGGTTCCTCGGCGCCTTCCTCCTGGCGGCACTGATCGACATCGACAGCGTGTCGGCGCTGGTCAACACCCTGTTCGCCTGGTCGACCAGGTTCTTTGGCCTCTACTGGCAAGTGCTGATGCTGGCAACCTTCGCCGTCAGCCTGTTCATCGGTTTTTCCAGATGCGGGCGCGTACGCCTGGGCGGCGTCACCCAGCGCCCGGACATCAGCACCTTCAACTGGATCGCGGTGATCATGTGCGCCCTGCTGGCAGGTGGCGGCGCCTTCTGGGCCGCTGCCGAACCCATGATGCACTTTGCCAGCCCGCCCCCCCTATTCGCCGGCCTGCAGCCGCACAGCGAAGCGGCGGCCACCGCGGCACTGGCGCAATCGTTCGTGCACTGGGGCTTTCTCGCCTGGGCTGTGCTGGGCAGCCTGCTGGCAATCGTGCTGATGCACCTGCACTACGACAAAGGCCTGCCACTGGCGCCGCGCACCCTGCTTTACCCGCTGTTCGGCGAGCGGGCGCTCAAAGGCCCGATCGGCACCCTGGCCGACGCCACCTCGATCATCGCCGTGGTCGCCGGCACCATCGGCCCGATCGGCTTCCTCGGCCTGCAGATCAGCAGCGCCATGCATGCGGTGTGGGGCTTGCCCAACGATATCGTCACCCAGTCGCTGACCATCGTCCTGGTCACGGCCATGTACACCGTCTCGTGCCTGGTGGGCCTCAAAGGCATCCGTTTTGTCAGCGAGATCAACGTCTGGCTGATGATCGGCCTGGCGCTGTTCATGGTGGTGTTCGGGCCGACGCTGTTCATCCTCGGCGGCTTCCCGGCGGCTTTTGCCCTTCATGTGGAGCACTTCATCCCGATGGCGATGTTCCGCGCCGACCCCAAGTGGCTGGACTGGTGGACGGTGTTCTACTGGGGCTGGTTTATTGGCTACGCGCCGATGGTGGCACTGTACGTCGCGCGGATCTCGCGGGGCCGAACCATTCGCGAGATCATCATGACACTGTCGATCATCGCGCCGCTGGTAACCATGTTCTGGTTCACCGTGGTAGGCGGCACCGGTATCGGCCTGGAGCTGCAAACGCCTGGCATCGTCACCGCCCACGGCACCCAGCCCGAGGACCTGCTGCTGGGGGTGACGCAGAACCTGCCGCTGGGTGGCCTGATCAGCGCGCTGTTCCTGTTCCTGAGCTTCATCTCGGTGGCCACCAATGGCGATGCCATGGCCTTCACCGTGGCGCTGGCGATGTCCAGCAACGATAAACCGAAAAAATGGCTGTGCGGTTTCTGGGCCATCGGCATGGGCCTGGCAGCGGTGGTACTGATCACCATCGGCGCTGGCGGCGTGACGGCCCTGCAGTCCTTTATTGTCATTACCGCGGTGCCGGTGTCGCTGGTGATCCTGCCAGCCTTGTGGGATGCAGTGCGCATCGCCCGGCACATGGCCCGCGAACAAGGCGTCTGAACATGATCCATCCAGGTACAACAACAATGCCCAACACCGTGCCTGCAATACCCGCGATGCGCCCTGCCAGCCAGGTCATGGACCTGGCCAGGCTGGGCAGCCACTTCCAGAGCCCGCTGAGCTTCGTGCGCAGCAGCATGCGGCGGATGATGCAGCAGCACTGGCACATCCAGCGCAGCTGCTTCGACCTGGACGGCCAAGGCTTCGGCACCGCGATCTACCGCATCGACACGCCGAATGGCCATTACCACTGCGTGATCTTCTCGGCCTACCTGCCGCCGGAAAAGCGCAGCGACCGGGTCATCGCCGACCAGTGGGACGTCACCTTCGTGCTGGTGAAGGGTGATGTCGATGCCGAGCAACTGGCCGACCTGCAGCGTAACGTGCCGCTGCAGGAGGCTGGCCGCTTCGATGCCCGCGTGCTGGTACTATCACGGGCCAACCGTAGCTTGCGCAATTTCGACCGGTTCCTGGCGGCGCTGGCGGAGGGGCAACAGCCCGACCCAAGCCAGTTGGCCGAGGTCGGCTACCTGTATCGCACCACGGCAGTGTATGGCAATGGCAAGTTCGGCATCGCCGACTTTGGCTGCCTGCAGGACAACCCGGACTTCAACCAGCCGTTCAGCGCGCAGATGTTCACAGTCTACTTGCTGCGCCACTTCAGCATCGAGCAGATCAACCACATGGCCCAGGCGCTCGACCCGCAGCGGGCAGTGCAACTGGCGCCGGCCCTGCAGCGCTACCTGGGGGTCGGCAACGCGACCGGGTTGGGCATGGCCCCGTTCCTGATCAACCACCCGCAACTGGTGGAACGCTGGATCAGCACCCGGGAAACCGCCCTGGCCCTGGTGTTGGCGCAGCCGGCCGACGCTGACCGGTTGGTGCGCCTGCAGGCACTGCTGGCACGCGCCCGCCTGCATTTGGAACAGTCCCGGACCGAAGACCAGCGCCAGCACGAGCAGAACCTGCAAACCTTGGCCGAGCTTGCTTTACTGACCACCTGGCTTGGCGCACAAGCCACCGGCGCGGGCCTTTGGTCGCGCCTGCTGGCCTGGGCTGAGGCACAGGCGGGGGTGGGCTGCCAGGAGCTGCTGGCAAGCCTGCTGCTGGAGCTGTACCCCGAGCAGGTCACGCCACTGGCCGAGCACATGGGTGTCAACGAAAGCTGGCAGCTGGACGCGCAGATGCCACTTGGGCAACTGCGCCAGCTCATCGAGCAGCAGTACGGCTGGGCGCTGGGCTACGACTTCAGTGCCGTGGATGCCGAGCACTTCTTCTGGTACCGCTCGGCCGAAAAAGAGGAGCCGCGCCTGGGCATGCGCGCCGAGGAACCGGGGGCCGAAAAAGAAATGCAGCTGGGCATTGCCCGCAATATCCAGCAGTGCCACGCCGCACTGCTGCAACACCTGCAGCTACAGCCCCAGGCGTTGACCGCGCACTTCCTGATCGCCCAACCGGCGTTCAAAGGCACGGTGCGCCGCCTGCAAGGCATGGCACAGACAACCTACGGTGAAATCCGCGCCAACCTGCTGGCCCGGGACATGCTGCCGATTCACCTGCTGCGCTGCAAACTGGCGTTTTTCGGCGCGGGCAAGTTCGACCCCAAGTCCAGCCGCTGGGTGCGTATCACGCTGTTCCAGGGCGCACCACTGGTCAGCGACATCGGCCAACCGTTCGCAGACGACTGGAATTTCGCGGTCATGCCGCAAGGGGAGCGTTGACCATGCGTGTGTCGCTTAACGAAATACAGGTGATGTGCCGCAAGGCCTTCGAAGGCATGGGCTTCGCCCCCGGCGACTGCGAGGATGCCGCCGAGCTGGTGGGCTGGCTGCAATTGCAAGGGCTGGATGGCGTGGGTGCGCTGGAAAAGGCCCTGCTCTACCTGCAAGCCGAAGCCGCCCAGCCGTACGCCTTGAGCCACGAAGATCACGCCCTGCTGGTGATCGACGCCAAGGGCCAGAGCGTGTTGCGCTGCGCCGCAACGGTGGTGGAACTGGCAGCCGCCAAGGCCATGCGCCGTGGTCAGGCCGAGCTGCGCATCCACCACTGCCACAACCGCTTGCTGCTGTTGGGTTACCTGAGCCGGGCAGCTGTGCAGGGGCTGCACGTGCAAGCTCGCTGGGAGGACGCCCGTCAGTGCCACCTGGCCGACTTTACTGCCGGCATTCAGCGCCCGGCACTGCGCAGTGAAGCCCGGCCCGGCACCATTGACGCAGCCGAGCAAAGCGTCACGGTGCTGTTCAGCCGGCCTGGCCAGACCGCAACGGCGCCTGCCAACACGCAGAGCACCTTGCATCAGGGCTTTACAGTCAACGAACACACCTGGCAACGGCTCAAGCAGCTGGCCGAACACATCCTCGTCGAAAGCACCGATGCCTCGCGCCGCCACGGCGCAGGCGGCGGCAGCGATGCTGACTGAAGCCGCTCATCACTCAGGAAACCAACGTATGAAACATGCAATCAAGACCGAGCTGTTCGCCTCCAGGGCCCCCCTGGAATGGGCGGTAGTCGGCAACGGTACGCTGTACACCGCCCAGATCCCCATCGACGCACAGGGCCAGGTGGTTGCTGGCGGCATCGAGGCGCAGGCCCGCCAGACACTGGACAACCTGCGCCATACCCTGGAAGCCGCCGGCAGTTCGCTGGATGCCGTGACCCAGGTGCTGATCTACGTGACCGACCGCCAATACCTGGCCACCGTCAACAGCCTGTATGCCGACTACTTCCAGGCCCCCTACCCTAACCGCGCGGCAATCGTAGTGGCGGGGTTGGCACGCGAAGAAATGCTGGTGGAGCTGGTGGTGTACGCCTGCCTTTGAGGGCCTTGAGGCGCTCGCCTGGGGGTTTTCAGCGCCTGTGTGATCGAGCGCCGCGCGGGCAGCGCTCGATATACGCACCACATCAACCCCAAGACATGCCCCCGGAAGACTTCACTGATTCCCCCGCCAGGCACGGCCTGTGCCCCATCTCGGTTCAAAATCCTCTCCCTGATTAAAACCGCCCTTATTTGATGCATCGGCCAAAGCCGCCCGACAGCGCCGGCCGGCCATGCCCCTCGCATTTCCCGCATTCCCGGCACTGCCAAGCGTGTTCGGCACTTTCATTGCAAAGGCTGTTTGTGCCCAACGCACAGCCAATCAATCGCAACCGAGGCTTACGCCAGACACAGCATCCCCTGACCCGAGCAAGGCAGCACCCTGAAAAACGCAGATGAATCGCAATAAAGCTGCCGGCGACGGCGGCAAGGAGTGGGTATGTCCCGGGCTTTTTTCAATGAAATGTACGAAGCGAACGGCAGTTGCCGCCCGCATTACCAGGAGTTCGCCCGCTGGCTGGCCAACACCCCGCTGGAGCTGCTGGAACAGCGCCGGCGCGAGGCCGACCTGCTGTTTCACCGTGCAGGCATCACCTTCACTTTGTACGGCGATAGCCAGGACACCGAGCGCCTGATCCCCTTCGATATCATCCCGCGCAGCATCCGCGCCAGCGAGTGGCGCACGGTCGAGCGTGGCTGTATCCAGCGGGTGCAGGCCCTTAACCTGTTCCTGCAGGACATCTACCACGACCAGCGCATCCTCAAGGCCGGCATCATTCCGCCTGAGCAGGTACTGGCCAACGAGGGCTACCAGATCGCCATGCAGGGCCTGGACCTGCACCGTGGGCTGTATGCCCATATCGCCGGTGTCGACCTGGTGCGTGACGGCGATGGCAGCTACTTCGTGCTGGAAGACAACCTGCGTACCCCCAGCGGCGTCAGCTACATGCTCGAAGACCGCAAGATGATGATGCGCCTGTTCCCAGAACTGTTTGCCGCCCAGCGTATCGCGCCCATCGACCACTATCCAAATCTGCTGCTGGACACGCTCAAGAGCGCCAGCCCGCTGGATAACCCCACTGCCGTGCTGCTCACTCCGGGCCGTTTCAACAGCGCCTACTTCGAGCACGCCTTCCTGGCCCGGGAAATGGGCATCGAGCTGGTCGAAGGCGCAGACCTGTTCGTGCGTGACGAGCATGTCTACATGCGCACCACGGCCGGCCCCCAGCAGGTGGACGTGATCTACCGCCGGCTGGACGACGACTACCTCGACCCGCTGTCCTTCAACCCTGACTCGACGCTGGGCGTACCGGGGCTTATCTCGGTTTACCGCGCCGGCAATGTGGTGCTGGCCAACGCCGTCGGCACGGGCGTGGCCGACGACAAGTCGATCTACCCGTATGTGGACGACATGATCCGTTTCTACCTGAGCGAAGAGCCGATCCTCAACAACGTGCCCACCTGGCAGTGCCGCAAACCCGCAGACCTGTCCCATGTCCTGGCCCACCTGCCCGAGCTGGTGGTCAAGGAAACCCAGGGCTCCGGCGGCTATGGCATGTTGGTGGGGCCGGCATCAACCAGCGCCCAGATCGAGGATTTCCGGGCGCGTATCAAAGCCCGCCCGCACGCCTATATCGCGCAACCCACCTTGTGCCTGTCGACCTGCCCCACCTTCGTCGACAGCGGCATCGCGCCGCGCCACATCGACTTGCGCCCGTTCGTGCTATCGGGCAGTGAAACGCGCCTGGTGCCTGGCGGCCTGACCCGCGTGGCCTTGCAGGAAGGCTCGCTGGTGGTCAACTCGTCGCAGGGCGGCGGTACCAAGGACACCTGGGTGGTAGAGGACTGAACCATGCTTTCGCGAACCGCTTCCGACTTGTACTGGATGTCCCGCTACCTGGAACGTGCAGAAAACCTCGCACGCATGCTCGAGGTCAGCTATTCGCTGTCGCTGATGCCCCAGGCCGGGCGCAGCGACGGCCATGCCGAACTGGCCATGTCGCTGCTGGCCTCGGGCACGCTGGACGACTACATCCGCCGGCACACCGAGCTCGACACCGAGCGCATGCTGCACTTTTTTGCCCTGGACGCGACCAACCCCAGCAGCATCTATTGCTGCCTGCAGGCCGCCAGGACCAATGCCCATGCAGTGCGCGGCCGGATCACCGCCGACATGTGGGAGAACATCAACGCCACCTGGATCGAAATGCGCAACATCGCCAGCAATGGCCTTGGCCGCTATGGCATCAGCCAGTTCTGCGACTGGGTCAAGGAACGCTCGCACCTGTTTCGCGGCGCCACCTCCGGCACCATCATGCGTAACGATGCCTATAGTTTCATCCGCCTGGGCACCTTCCTGGAGCGGGCGGACAACACCCTGCGCCTGCTCGATGCGCGCTACGAAATGTTCGGTGAGGCCTCCGAAGAGGTCAGCGACAGCTCCGCCCGTGGCTATTACCAGTGGAGCGCCCTGCTGCGCGCGCTTACCTCGTATGAAGCCTTCAACGAAATCTATCGCGGCGCACCCAGCGCCCGGCCGGTGTCCGAGCTGCTGCTGTTGCGGGTGGACGTGCCACGCTCGCTGCATGCCTGCATCGAGGAACTGGACCTGATCCTGGCCGGCCTGCCGGGCAACAGCGGCCGCGCCGCCCAGCGCATGGCCGCCGAACTGAACGCGCGCCTGCGCTACACCGCCATCGACGAAATACTCGACGCCGGGTTGCACCCGTGGCTGAGCGACTTCATTGGCCGCGTCAACCAATTGGGCCAGGCCGTCCACCACTCCTACCTGGAGGTCGTATGAAACTGTCCATCCGCCACGACACCACCTACAGCTACGCCAGCGACGTGAGCAACAGCATCCAGTTCCTGCGCCTGACGCCGCGCAGCAGCGAACGCCAGCGCATCAATGACTGGCAACTGGACCTGCCCTGCAAGGTCAAGGGCCAGATCGACCCCTATGGCAACATCCTGCATGTGCTGACCCTGGACAAACCCCATGGCCACCTGGCACTGACCGCCCGCGGCCAGGTCGAGATCGACCCGGACTGCGAACACGAAGCCGAGGGCCAGTCACCCCTGCCGTTCCTGCGCGGCAGCCACCTGACCCTGGCCGACGACGCCCTGGTTGCCTTCGCCGCCCGGCAATGTGGCAGCCACCGCGACCGGGCAGCGCTGATCGTGCTGATGCAAGGCCTGGCCGAGCACATGCCCTACAGCCCCGGCGCCACCTCGGTGGGCACCACGGCCATCGAAGCGTTCAGGGGTGGCGCCGGCGTGTGCCAGGACCACACCCACGCCTTCCTGGCCTGCGCCCGCAGCCTGGGGGTGCCGGCACGCTATGTGTCCGGTTACCTGTGCACCGAGGACGAACAGCACCTGGCCAGCCATGCCTGGGCCGAGGCCTGGGTCGACGACGCCTGGTACAGCTTCGACATCACCAACCGCCTGACCCGGCCAGAACGTCACCTGAAGCTGGCGGTCGGCCTGGACTACCTGGACGCCTGCCCGGTCAGGGGCGTACGCCGCGGTGGTGGCGCCGAAGCCATGCAGGCCAGCGTCCACGTACATCGCCAGTGACGGGTTTGCTGCAGGCCGGTCTTGCCGCACGGTGCGGCAAGACCACTCCACTCGCAACACAAGGGAAACCGCATGACTTACTGCGTCGCCATGCACCTGGAGGCCGGGCTTGTCTTCATCAGCGACTCACGCACCAACGCCGGCATCGACCAGATCTCCACCTTTGCCAAGTTGTTCGTTTTCAGCCTGCCGGGCGAGCGGCTGATCGTGCTGCAGACCGCCGGCAACCTGGCAACCTCGCAGTCGGTGGTTAACCTGCTGCGCCAGCGTACCCAGGGCAGCGGCCCTCATCTGCTGAACGTTGCCACGCTCTACGACGCTACGGTGCTGGTTGCCGACACCCTGCGCGAAGTGGTCAGCCGTGACCGCAGCAAGCTTACTGCCGACGTCGACCTGAGCAGTTCATTCATTGTTGGCGGCCAGATAGCCGGCGGGCCCATGGCCATCTACAACGTCTACGCACAAGGCAATTTCTTCCAGGCCACGCCGGATACCCCGTTCCTGCAACTGGGCGAAAGCAAGTACGGCCGGCCAATCCTCGACCGCAACCTGGATTACCGCACCCCGCTCGATGAAGCGCTGCGCTGCGGCCTGATTTCGTTCGACTCCACCATCCGCAGCAACCTGTCGGTGGGTATGCCGCTGGACTTGCTGGTGTACCGCAATAACAGCCTGGAAAGCATGACGCGCCAGCGCATCAGCAGCGACGATGCCTATTACCAGCAGATTCGCAGACAGTGGAGTGACGGTCTGAAAACCCTGCTGGCCGAACTGCCAGCGCCGCCCTATGGCTGAATGAGCGAACACCCCGCAATCTTTGCTGCCTGTACCGGCCTCTTCGCGGGTAAACCCGCTCCCACAGGTATTGTGCAAATCCTCAAGATTGTGATGATCCTGTGGGAGCGGGTTTACCCGCGAAGAGGCCAGCACAGGCGACATGTCAATGAAGCCAGAGTGCAAAACTGCGGGCTCAGTAGACAGGTTTCAATGGGAAAGCCACGCGGGTTATCCTGCCCCCCTCACCCCTGTCACGAGACTGTCATGTCGTCCGCTGCCACACCGGTGCAAACCCACCGCGCCGACCAAGACTCGCGCAATGCCGCCCAGGTGCTCAGCCTGTGCCTGCCCAGTGACGTACTGCTCTACCTGCTACTGCCGATGTACGCAGCCGATTTTGGCGTGACCCTGGCCGAGGCTGGCATTCTGCTGGCGGCCAACCGCCTGGTACGCATCATCGGCTACGGCTGGGTAGTGCGTTTCTATGCCCGCCACGGTGACCGCGCGGCCTGCAGCCTCGCCGCCTTCGCCGCCGCCGTGTGTGCACTGGGCAACGCGGTGCTGACCGGTTTCGCCGCGCTGCTGGTGCTGCGCCTGGTCTGGGGCCTGTGCTTCGCCACCTTCAACCTCAGCACCCAGACCCTCGCCACCGCTGAAGCACAAGGCGCGGCGCGGCGTGCCGGGCGTTCGCGGGCGAGCATTTCCATCGGGCCAATGCTGGCCTTGCCCCTGGGTGCGCTGATGGCCCAGGCCTACGGCCCGCGCAGTGTGTTCTTCGTGCTCTGCATCAGTGCCCTGTTCGGGCTGTGGCGTGCACGTGCCCTGCCCAGCACCGGCCACCCGGTCGCCAGCCGGGGTGGCCGGCGCCTGCGCCTGCCAGACAGCATTGCCACGTGGTCCTTCATCGAAGGGGTAGCCCTGGACGGCCTGTTCATCTTTGGCCTTTCGCTTTACGCACAAACCCACCTGGGTGAGTCCGGAGTGCTGGCAGCGGGTGTGCTGATGGCGGTGCGCTACCTCAGCGAAATGCTCTTCAGCCCCTTCGGTGGGCGCCTGGCCGACCGCTTCGGCCCGCTGCGCATGCTGGTGGTGCTGTCACTGGCCACGTCGATGGCGCTGCTGCTGTTTGGCAGCCACTGGCTGTTCATCGGCGCCTTCTTCGTGCTGGTGCTGCGTGCCCTGCAACTGCCGCTGGTGATGACACTGGTCGCCCTGCGCAACCCGCAACAACGCATCCAGGCCCTGGCCGGCAATGCCATATGGCGCGACATCGGCGCTGGGCTCGGGCCGATGCTTGCGGGGGTATTGCTGCCGCAGGTACCGGCGATCTGGGCCTATGCCGGGGCGGCAGTGGCGGTTGCCGTGGCAGCCTTGAACTGTGCCTGGTCGGCGCGGAATTGAGCGCTGGCGCCATGCATGACATGGGCTCACCTGTTGGATGAAGAGTGATCGTTTGAACCACACGGGCTACTGCACTTCAATTGGGTGCTGTACTGCTATTAGGTGAAATCATGATTCACGGAAAAACCCTGGAAGCCTGGCAACAAAGCCACCCGATCATCGCCGAGCTGGTGGCCCTGAAGCCAACCAGCTGGTTCAACCCTGGTATCGCCAAGGCTGCAGAAGCCCTGCGCGACGTGGGCCTGACGGCGGCCGACGTGCAAGCCACCAGCGCGCGGCTGCAGCGGTTCGCGCCCTACCTGGCCACCGTGTTCCCCGAGACGGCAGCGGCCGGCGGGGTCATCGAGTCGCACATTACCCCGCTGCCACAGCTGCGCCAGCTGCTTGTCCGGGAGGGATCGCTGCAGAACGTGGGCAGCCTGTGGCTCAAGGCGGACAGCGACTTGCCTATCTCCGGCTCCATCAAAGCCCGGGGCGGCATCCATGAAGTGCTCAAGCACGCCGAGGACCTGGCCCTGGCGGCCGGCTTGATCACGCCCACGGATGACTACACCAAACTGGCGAGCGACCAGGCCCGCGCATTCTTCAGCCAGTACAAGATCGCAGTGGGCTCGACCGGCAACCTGGGGCTGTCGATTGGCATCATGAGCGCCAAGCTGGGCTTCCAGGTGAGCGTGCACATGTCGTCTGACGCCAGGCAATGGAAGAAGGACAAGCTGCGGGCCAACGGCGTCACGGTGGTCGAACACGCCTCCGACTACAGCGTGGCGGTCGAGCAAGGCCGCCAGCAGGCGGCATCAGACCCCAGCTGTTACTTTGTCGACGACGAAAACTCCCCGCAGCTGTTTCTCGGCTATGCCGTGGCCGCCGAACGGTTGGCGCGGCAATTCGACCAGGCGGGCATCCAGGTAAACGCAGATCATCCATTGTTCGTGTACCTGCCGTGCGGCGTAGGGGGCGGCCCAGGCGGTGTTGCGTTCGGGCTGAAGCTGGTATTCGGCGATGCGGTGCACTGCATCTTCGCCGAACCTACCCATTCCCCCTGCATGCTGCTGGGTGTCTATACCGGCCTGCACGATGAAACCAGCGTGCAGGACTTCGGCATCGACAACATCACCGCCGCCGACGGCCTCGCGGTCGGGCGCCCATCAGGGTTTGTCGGCAAAGCCATGCAGCGCCTGATCGATGGTTACTACACCGTGACCGACGAAGAACTGTACCGTTTGATGGTCATCGCCCATGAGCAAGACAAGGTCAAACTGGAACCCTCTGCCCTGGCCGGCGTACCCGGTATGCTGCGGGTGCTGCAAGCAGGCGAGTACCTGGCTCGCCAGGGCATCACCCCAACCCAGCTGCAGCAGGCTACCCACCTCGTCTGGGGGACGGGTGGCAGCATGGTGCCGAACGATGAATTCAATGCCTATCTGGCGAAAGGGCGTAGCGTGCAGGCGGCGCCGTGAAACTCAATGGCTCGCACCTGGGCAGCCTGCATGTCTTTCTGGTGGCGGCACGGCACTTGAGCTTCTCGCGCGCCGCCGATGATTACCGCATCCGCCCGGTGACCTGCACCCGCTGGATCACTGCACCGCCTTGCATGACGTGGCGGCCTGGGACAACGCTGCATTCGATGCACAATGGCAGCTCTGGGCCAACACCACAGGTGCGGGTATCAGCCTCCCGCGCCGATTCCTCACATTCGACCGCTCCGACCTGTGCACGCTCGCCGCGCTGAATCACGTAGGCATCGCCATTGGCCGCGAACCGCCTGTGTCATATCCAAACCTCAACAACGCCGCGAACCCGCTTTACAGGTTCGCAGCGTTCTGCGTTCACAGCCGTGGCTCAGGCTATCAGCAAGGAATGCCCGCCAGCGGCCAGACAGGTGCTTGCGTCGCTTTGGCCATAGTGCGTTTTCGCGCCCACTGGGTCAGTGCGGCCATCAGGGCAAAGCCGAGCAGGATCATGACGGGATAGGCCAGCAGCAACTCGGTCAGCGAATACTTCCAGGCCAGCGGCCGACCGACACCCAACATTGCCGCATATAACCAGGAAACACCGGACAACGCGCCGGAGAACAGTGCAAACATGCGCACGCCGATGTTCAGGTCAAGCAAAGAGCCCGCCTTGAGTAAAGCCGGCAAGACATAACGGTGCAACAACATGCCATTGAATGTCAGCAACAGGACAATAATAACTTTGGCGTGAAGTTTCGGATTGGCAAAGTAACTCATGCCTTTTTCAAGGTAGTCGATACCGATGACGGCCGCCCCGCTGAGCCACAAGAACATCAAGGCGTTCGTAACAGACTTCTGCAAACGTGCCATATGCCTACCGTCATGCCCAGCCTGTTGATGACCCTTCAACAAGTCCCTGACCATCTCGGCATCGCTGGCAAACACCAGCCCGATGGCAACGCAGCAGGCCAGCAAATGAACATAAATAACCGACAACCGCACCAGCTCCATGGATTCTTTCTGCCCGAACAGGCTAATAATTGTATTAAACTCCACGTCGAATTCTCCACGTAATGCATTAGCGCTAGCGGGCCTTGCTACAGGCGTGCGAACGGCGTGGTCGCAGCGGCAAGAGCCCATTCATATCGTTAATTGAAACAGCGGATTGAAACTTGAATACACAGCGGCTCAACCGTTGAGCCTCGGTTTGGCATAGGCGTTACTCCATGATCAGAGACAATAAAAATTCCCATGTGCATCCCTGCGGCGCACATGAGTTTTAAGGTTGATAACTTCCTGAAAGGTGCGGGGTGCAGTTCATGCGAATACACCTGCTGGCAAATATGAGCCATCAACAGGGAAATCGTTCATTTCCTGAGCAAAAGCACCGACCAGCGGCATTTAAAGCGGCATTAGTTAGTTTGCTAACTTCTTGCAAGCTGACCGAACGGTAAAGTTTTCTGCTCACTGGATCCAAACTTCGCAACGGGCCTTCACGGCTCTACTCCGTTATTCGCAGGGCAACGCTAAATCAGGGGGGCGGTGTACAGCGCCACCCCACTTCATCTTTTCCCGGGCCAGCCCGCTCCCACAGGTACAGCGCAGGCTTCAGGCAAAGCAGTAACCGCGCCCCCGATGAGCCCTGCGCAATCAATGCTTCTGCAGCAACTGGCTCAATACAGCGCGCAATTTCCCAGGCTTGACCGGTTTGTTCAAAAGCGGCGCCCCCAGTTTCTGCAAGCCCCGCCGGCATTGATCGCTGCGGTCGGCGGTGATGATCACCGCCGGTATGGCAACCGCAAAATGCTCACGCAAATACCTGACCACCTCGCAACCCACCACGCCATGGTCCAGGTGGTAGTCGGCCAGGATCAGTTCCGGGGCCTGCCCCTGCAAGGCCAGCAAGGCACCTGCCTGGTCGGTCGCGGTCACCACTTCGCAGCCCCACTGCCCAAGCAGCGCGCCCATGCTCTCGAGGATGCTCACTTCATTGTCCAGTACCAACAGGCGGCGGCCCGGCAACGGGTTGCCGACGCTTGGCAGCGGCACGGCCTGGTGAGCGGCCAGCGGCACCTCTTTACCCAGAGGAACCTCGATGCTGAACACCGAGCCACGCCCCGGCCACGAACGTACCTCAATCCGGTAGCCGAGAATCTTGGCAATCCGCTCGACGATGGCCAACCCCAGCCCCACGCCCTTGCGATCCGCTGCGCGGCCGACATCCAGTTGGTTGAACTCAAGAAAGATCGCCTGTAACCGGTCTTCGGCAATACCCCGCCCGGTATCCCACACTTCCAGCCGCAAATGGCCACCCCGGCGCCTTGCCCCCAGCAAGATCCGGCCTTCGTCGGTGTAGCGGCAGGCGTTGCTGAGGAAGTTGCGCAGGATACGTGTCATCAGCCGCAGGTCAGTGCTGATGGCACAGTCCGGGATGCGCGCATGCAGCTTGAGGCCTTCCGCATCGGCCACCGAGCGGAACTCCGAAACCAGTGGTGCGAACAACTCGTCGAGGCGGTACACCGCCACGTCCGGCTTCACCGCTGCCTGGTCGAGACGGGAAATGTCCAGCAGGTCAGTCAGCAAGTCTTCCGCGCCCTCGAGGGCCTGGTGGGTACGCTCCACCAGCACGTGCTCGGCCTCTGGCAATGGCCGCTCGCGCAAGGTGGAGATCAGCAGGCGGGCGGCGTTCAGCGGTTGCAGCAGGTCATGGCTGGCGGCGGCCAGGTATTTGTCCTTGCTGCGGTTGGCAGCTTCTGCAGCATCGCGGGCCTCCAGCAATTCATCGGTACGCGCAGCAACCCGTTGCTCCAGCTCGTCATTGAGCTGTTGCAGGCGTTGCTGGGCCAGCTTGCGTTCGGTGATGTCGGCGACAAAACCCTCCACCAGCCCCTCCTGCCCGGGCTTGAGCAGCAGGTTCATCAGCACATCGAGGTGGCTGCCGTCCTTGCGCCGCAAGCGGGTTTCATAGCCGTGCAGGCTGCGCTCACGGGCGAGGATCGCGGTAATCGCCTGCAACTCCTCGGCACCGCCGTCGAACAGGTTGGCGGCCAGGTCCGTCAGGGAAAACAGCACCGCTTGCGGGTCGTCGTAGCCCAGCATGCGCGCCAGCGCCGGATTGGCGGCACGCATGCCGTCCTGCAGGCTAGCCTGGAAAATCCCGTGCACGGCATTTTCGAACAGCCACTTGTAGCGGTTGCGCTCGGCCTCCAGCTCGTCCAGGCGGGCGGAAAGCTCCGGGTAATGGCTTTTGCGTGCCGAGTGGTCGCCCAGCCCCAACAGCCCGGCCAGTGCCCGCTGCTGCTCGTCAGAGGGCCTCGCCATAAACGACCTCGACATCACGCTGGCTCGACGCACGGGGGTTGGTGAGGATGCACGGGTCATGCATCGCATGTTGCGACAGGAACGGAATGTCCGCGGTGCGCACCCCGTGCAGGCCCAGGGTTTCATGGAAGCCGATGGCGCGCTTCAGGGCAATCAGGTGCTCCACCAGGCGCCCGCAGATCTGCCGGTGGTTGAGGCCGCGGCAATCAATACCGAACACCTCGGCAATCACCTTGAAGCGCTCTGGCGCCGAGCTGTAGTTGAACGCCACCACGTGCTCCACCAGCACCGCGTTGCACAAGCCATGGGGCAAGTCGAGGAAGCCGCCCAGGCTGTGGGACATGGCGTGAACCGCGCCCAGAATCGCGTTGGAGAACGCCAGCCCCGCCTGCATGCTGCCCAGCATGATCTTCTCGCGCAGGGCGATATCGGTGGGGTTGGCGATCATCTCCACCAGGTTGCCGTTGATCAGGCGCATGGCTTCCAGCGCATGGGGGTCGGTCAGCGGGCCGTGGCCGGTGGAAACAAAGGCTTCAATGGCATGCACCAGCGCATCGATACCGGTGCAGGCCGACAGGAACGGGTCCATGCTCAGGGTAGTTTGCGGGTCGATCAGCGACACGTCCGGCACCACCGCCTTGCTGACGATGGAGAACTTCATGCGTTCCTGCTGGTTGGAGATGATCACGAACTGCGAAACGTCCGCCGAGGTGCCGGCCGTGGTCGGGATCAGGATCAGCGGCGGGCTGGGCACGCGGATCATGTCCACGCCTTCGAATTCGAGGATGCTGCGCCCGTGGGCCACCACGATACCGATGGCCTTGCCGCAATCCATCGGGCTGCCGCCGCCGACGGCGACGATCACATCGCAGTGGTTCTGCCGATAGATCTCGGCACCCAGCATCACCTCTTCGACCCGCGGGTTGGGCGACACGGCGGTATACAGGCAGTAATCGATGCCCTGGGCCTGCAAGCTGGCCTCCACGTCCGCCACCCAGCCGGCGGCGATCACGCCCGGGTCGCTGACCACCAGCACCTTGCGGGCACCGAAGGTTTTCGCGTAATTGGCGACGTTATGCCGGCAGCCGGCACCAAAGATGATTTCAGGCGATACGAACTTGCGAAGCGGGCTGAAACTCTGGCTCATTGGCAAGCCTGTTCTTATTGTTCTGGAAGGTAACCGCCAGCGTAAAGCATCCCGCAGCGAAAGCAACCAGACCAATGAGCAGCACTGGCTCAGCCACGGGCAGTCAGAGGAACCGGCCACCGTAGTGATGGCCGGGTGGCACATCAACGGTTGGCGAAATACATCGTCACTTCAAAGCCGATGCGCAGGTCGGTAAAGGCAGGTTTATTCCACATGGGCAGTCCTCTTCTTGTGCCGGGGAGTCCGGTAGATGCATTAATGCACGGGGGGCGCCAGGGCCGAATGCTACTTTGGAAGGAACTTGCGGGGTGCGTTGGTAGGGGATTTCGTTTCCTGTGCCGGCCTCTTCGCGGGCTCGCCCGCTCCCACAGGGATTGCCCAGCATTCAAACCCTGTGCGATCCCTGTGGGAGCGGGCGAGCCCGCGAAAAGGCCGCGCTGCGGTCTAGAAGAAGCCCAGCGGGTTGATGTCGTAGCTTACCAACAGGTTCTTGGTCTGCTGGTAGTGGTCGAGCATCATCTTGTGGGTCTCACGGCCCACGCCAGACTTCTTGTAGCCGCCAAACGCTGCATGGGCCGGGTACAGGTGGTAGCAGTTGGTCCACACGCGGCCGGCCTTGATGCCGCGGCCCATCCGGTAGGCGCGGTTGATGTCGCGGGTCCACAGGCCGGCGCCCAGGCCAAACTCCGTGTCGTTGGCAATCGCCAGCGCTTCGGCTTCGTCATTGAAGGTGGTCACGCCCACCACCGGGCCGAAGATTTCTTCCTGGAACACACGCATCTTGTTGTTGCCTTTGAGCAGGGTCGGCTGGATGTAGTAACCGCTGCCCAGGTCGCCCTGCAGCCGCTCGGCACCGCCGCCGGTGAGCAGCTGCGCGCCCTCCTCCTTGGCAATCTGCAGATAGGACAGAATCTTGTCGTATTGCTGCTCCGAAGCCTGGGCGCCAACCATGGTATCGGTGTCCAGCGGGTTGCCCCGCGTTATCTTGGCGATCTTCTTCATCACCTCGGCCATGAATGGCTCGTAGATCGATTCCTGGATCAGTGCCCGTGACGGACAGGTGCACACCTCGCCCTGGTTGAAGAACGCCAGCACCAGGCCCTCGGCGGCCTTCTCGATGAACGCGGGCTCGGCCTGCATGATGTCTTCGAAGAAGATATTCGGCGACTTGCCGCCCAGTTCGACGGTGGACGGGATGATGTTCTCGGCCGCGCATTTCATGATGTGCGAACCCACCGGGGTGGAGCCGGTGAAGGCGATCTTGGCGATGCGCTTGCTGGTGGCCAAGGCCTCGCCGGCCTCACGGCCAAAGCCCTGGACGATGTTCAACACGCCCGCCGGCAGCAGGTCGGCGACCAGCTCGGCAAAAATGGTGATCGACAGTGGCGTCTGCTCGGCCGGCTTGAGCACTACACAGTTGCCAGCGGCCAGGGCCGGGGCAAGCTTCCAGGCGGCCATCAGCAACGGGAAGTTCCAGGGGATGATCTGCCCGACCACGCCCAGCGGCTCATGGATGTGATAAGCCACGGTGCCTTCGTTGATTTCGGCCGCGCCGCCCTCCTGGGCACGGATGCAACCGGCAAAATAGCGGAAGTGGTCCGCTGCCAGCGGCACGTCGGCATTGAGCGTTTCGCGCACCGCCTTGCCGTTGTCCCAGCTTTCGGTGACGGCCAGCACTTCCAGGTTCTGTTCGATACGGTCGGCAATCTTCAGTAGCAGCAGGGCGCGGTCTTGCACCGAGGTCTTGCCCCAGGCTTCGGCGGCTGCGTGTGCGGCGTCCAGGGCGCGGTCGACGTCCTGGGCAGTGGAACGCGGGAATTCGGCAATCGGCTGGCCATTGACCGGCGAGCTGTTGGTGAAGTACTGGCCAGCCAACGGTTGCACGAACTCGCCATTGATGAAGTTGCCATAACGTGGCTTGAAGGATACGACGGCGCCTGGGGTTCCGGGTTGTGCGTAGATCATGCTGAGCCTCTGCGGGTCGATGCCTGTCCCACGACAGGCGATGGACCGATGGTAAAAAGCCCCGCGTGCCAGGCGAATCCATCGTTGGCAGCGGGGCTCTCGTCATTTGGTAGTAGGGCCGCTTGCCTCAGGCCACTGCTTTACGGCTTGGCGCTTGCCGTTTGCTGCAGCTGCTTGGGTAGCTTGAAGGTCCAGAGCATGCCGCCCTGGTTGAAGTCCTTGACCCGCTTGGCCACTTCGCCACCCCACAGCGGTACCGCGCCGCCCCAGCCGGAGACCACCGACACGTATTGCTCGCCGTCCATTTCCCAGGTCACGGGCGAGCCAAGCACGCCGGAGCCGGTCTGGAATTCCCAGACCTTGTCGCCGGTCTTGGCGTTGAAGGCCTGCAGGAAGCCTTCCGGCGTGCCGGTGAACACCAGGTTGCCCTTGGTGGTCAGCACCCCGCCCCACAGCGGCGCGTAGTTCTTGTGCCGCCACACTTCCTTGCCACTGATCGGGTCGATGGCACGCAGCACGCCGATGTAGTCTTCGTTGAGCGGTTTGATGGTGAAGCCGGCGCCGAGGAACGCCGCGCCTTTCTTGTAGGCGATGCCTTCGTTCCAGATGTCCATGCCCCACTCGTTGGAGGGCACGTAGAACAGCCCGGTGTCCTTGTTATAGGCCATCGGCATCCAGTTCTTGGCGCCGAGGAACGCCGGGGCGACGAACACCGAACTGCCCTTGGCTTCGCTGCCGGGTGCGCCTGGGCGGCTGGCGTCGTTGTAGATCGGCCGGCCGTCCTTGTCCAGGCCGGTGGCCCAGGTGATCTTGTCGACGAAGGGGAAGCCGCGAATGAACTTGCCGTTGGTGCGGTCCAGCACGTAGAAGAAGCCGTTGCGGTCGGCCGTGGCAGCGGCCTTGACCTCCTTGCCGCCATCCTTGTAGTTGAACGAGATCAGTTCGTTGACGCCGTCGAAGTCCCAGCCGTCATGCGGCGTGCTCTGGAAGTGCCACTTGATGGTGCCGTCGTCAGGGTTCAGCGCCAGGCGCGACGAGGAATACAGGTTGTCTCCGGGGCGCAGGTGCGAGTTCCACGGTGCCGGGTTGCCGGTACCGAACAGGATCAGGTTGGTTTCCGGGTCGTAGTAACCGCCCAGCCAGGGCGCAGCGCCGCCGGTCTTCCACAGGTCCCCGGGCCAGGTCTTGCCCGCCTCGCCGCCGGAAATACCGTTTTCGATGGCCTTGCCGTCCTTGTACACGTAGCCCATGTGCCCTTCCACGGTGGGTCGCATCCACAGCAGCTCGCCGTTTTCCGGGTTGTAGGCCTGGATCTTGCCCACCACGCCGAACTCGCCACCGGCGACGCCGGTGATCAGCTTGCCGTTGACGATCATGGGCGCGGCGCTGATGGAATAACCTTCCTTGTGGTCGGCCACCTTCTTGCTCCAGACCACCTTGCCGGTGTCCTTGTTCAGGGCCACCAGTTTGGCGTCCAGGGTGCCGAAGAACACCAGGTCGCCGTACAGCGCCACGCCGCGGTTGATCACGTCGCAGCAGGGGCGGATGTCATCCGGCAGGCGTGCATCGTATTGCCACAGTTTCTTGCCGGTGCGCGCATCCACGGCGAACACCCGCGAGTAGGAACCGGTCAGGTACATCACCCCATCCTTGATCAGCGGCTGGGCCTGCTGGCCGCGTTGTTTTTCACCACCGAAGGAGAACGCCCAGACCGGCCGCAGTTCCTTGACGTTGTTGGCATTGAGCAGGTCCAGCGGGCTGTAGCGCTGGCCCTGCACACCCAAGCCATTGGTCACGATCTGCTGCGGGTTCTTCGGGTCCTGGAGGATTTCTTCATTGCTGACAGCGGCGTGGGCTGCACCGGCAAGCAGCATGGCGCTGAGCACCAGGCTCACGGCGAACATGGGGCGACGCGGGGATCGGGTCATGACGGCTACCTTTGGTTTTTTTGTTGTGCCCGGGAAAATTTCCCGGTGTGCCGGGAATTCTTGGTTGCCGCCAGTTCGCCAACAATTGCCCGCTGTGCGGAGTTTTCTAGTTCCTTGGTACAGGGCTGCGTCCCCAAGACAAGCGCGATCCCTTTGGGATAGCGTCAGGGGTTGGCGTCGACCCGCTGGAGTTGTTGGCGTTCGTAGCGGGGATACAGATGGCTGACACTGCGAATCAGCTCATGACGGGTCAGGGTGATCCCGGCAAAGCGTTCAGGGATGGGGCTGCGGATCATCTCGGCCATGTCGTCGCCACGCGCCGCGCCGTCGCGCATCAGGCCATCCAGCCAGCCCAGGTAATCACGCATCTGTGCAAACGGCCGGGCATCGCTGGCCACCGGCCCGTGCCCGGGCACAAGCAGCTTCCAGGGCAAGGCTTGCAGGGTGTCCAGGTCCTTCTGCCACACCTCCAGCCCCGGGCTGTTGGGGGTGGTCAAGGCACGCTCGTAGAAAACCAGATCGCCAGCGAACAGTACGCCGGTCTTCTCATCCAGAATCGCCAGGTCGGCGCCGGTATGCCCGCCTAGCTCCAGCAATCGCAGGCGGTGCCCGCCCACCTCGTGGATACCCGGCTGCAGCACCTGGGTAGGCAGCACCACTTCGGTGCCGCGCATCCAGTCGCCGACCAGGCGGTACATGTTCTCGGCCATGGCCTCGCCCTGCTGGCGCAGCAAGTCGCCGGTACCGGCCAAGGCGCCAATAGGCACATCGGCAAAGGCCTGGTTGCCCAGTACATGGTCAGGGTGATGATGGGTCAGCAGCACCTCCAGCACCGGCTTGTCGGTGGTGGCGGCAATCGCCTGGCGTAACGCGTCGCCGTAACGCTTCGATGGCCCGCTGTCGATCACCACCACACCGCTGTCGGTGACAATGAACGCGGTATTGACGATATTACCGCCATTGGCCTTGCCGAAGTTGTCAGTGCTGCCCTCCAGTAGCCAGGTGCCCTCCGCTATCTGCCGGGGCGCAAGCTGATAGTCCACGTCTGCCTGGGCCGGCAGCCCCAGGCACAGCAGCAACAGCATCATCCAACGCATGAAGAGCGCCTCTGGTCAGGGGTGAAATCGGGCAATGGGCTCAGGGCACTGCCGCTTCGAACTGGTTGCCGCTGTTGTCCTGCAACAGCAGCCGGGTCGGCCCGGCGCCCTGGATATCGAAGCCCAGGCTGGGGTTTTCGCTGACCGCCGGGTACAGCTCGAGGCTGGCCAGGCGCTGGCCGTTCGCGTCCTGCAACTCGGCATGGTTGAGGAAGAACTCGGGAATACCGCTGACCAGGCCGTTGTCCATCGGATGGGCCACCTGCAGGCGCAAGCGGCTGCTGTCGCCACGCGGGTAGCGCCCGCCCAGCACTTCACCGAGGTGTTCTTCCCAGCCAGGCTGCGTGCGCACCACGCTGGGCGCGGTACAGCCGCCGCCGGCGGCATCGATCAGGGTCGAGCCGACGTGCCACAGGCCGTCGCGTGTCAGCACGGCGGCGCGCAGCGGCGTGGCCTGTTCGATGCGGATGCGGATCGACAACCAGGGCAACACGCGCTCGCCGGGCTGAAAGTCGACAATGCGCGGCAACGGGTTGAGTTCGGCCCAGGCGATTATCCGCACCACCTCGCCAGCGAATGCCCGGGCGTCGATCTCCAACGGCACCTGCCGTGCGTCCTCGGCAAAGGGCGGCGCCAGCAGCTTGACCCGGTCATCGAAGACGAACGCGGCCTGGCCCAGCAACTGCTTATGGTAGAAGTCCCACATCACAGAGGGCACCGGGTCCATCTGGGGGGCTGGTGTGGCAGCCTGGGCTGACCAAGGTATGCAGCAGGCCAGCAGGAAAGTCGCTTTCAAGTTCATGATCCGCTCCCATGGATCAACACAGGATCTTCAGGGGTACCAAGGCCACTGTGGGAGCGGGTTCACCCGCGAAGAATCCGACGCGGTGCATGGCACCGGCTTCGCCGGTGTTCGCGGGTAAACCCGCTCCCACAGGGTGTTGTGTTGCCTGCGCGAATCCGCGGGCCTGGGCAATTTGTTACTGATACATCTCGGGAACCTCGTAGCGCAGGCCGTAAGCTGCATACATCGCCTTGAGCCGGCCATCGCGGATCATCGCCTCAAGGGCCTCCTCCACGGCATAGGCCAGCTGACGGTTGCTTTCATGGACGGCCATGCCGATTTCCCAGGCCTGCTTGCCCAGGTTGGGGTAGGCGTTTTCCGCCAGGGCCAATTGCGGGTCGGCGGCCTGGTGCAGCTGCCAGTCAACTTCGCCACGCATCGCCATCACCGCGTCCACCTGGCCAGCCTGCATGGCGCTGAACGCCTGCTGTACACCGGGGTAATGATGGGTTTTGGCACTGAGCATGCCGTTGAACACCGAAGTCAGGTAGAACGATGGCACGCTGTCCACCTCGACCCCGATCGGGTGCTGCTGGAACACCGCCACACTGCCCACCGACTTCAGACGACGCTGGTCGTAGGCCACCTGCCAGCGCTCTTGCTGATAAGGGCCGAACATCACCACCTGGGCGTTTTCCAGCTCGCCCAGTTCGTTGCGTCTTTGCGCGTAGGCGTGGTCGTAGGGCACCCTCATCATCAGGTCGGCCAACTGCTGGTGGCGCAGCGGGCTGCCACGCCAGATGTAATCGCGCAGGTCATCGTCGAGTTTTTCCCCGGCCGGCGCCCAGATCAGTTGCAAGCGCACTCCCAAGGCGGTGGCCAGCGCCTGCGCCAGCTCCACATCGACACCCCGGGGCTTGCCGTGGTCCTCGAAACTGTAGGGCGCGAAATCCTTGTACACCGCCACCTTCAGTTCGCCAGCGGCGATGATCGCGTCGTAGTTGCGCACCTGCGCCTGGGCCGTCGCGCACCACAGCAGCAGGCTACAAAGCCACACCGCAAACAGACGCATGGCCGTCACTCCTCGACGTGCACGCTGTCCAGGTAGGTGCGCACCGCCCACAGGGCTTCCTGGCTGAGGTAATCGGCCATCTTCGGCATGTACACACGGCCATCGCGGACCGCGCCATGGCGTACCCGTTCGACAAACCATTCATCCCCGGCGTCACCGGCATCGAGCATGCGCAGGTCGGGGGCGATACCGCCGGACTTGGCCTCCAGGCCATGGCAGGCAGCGCAATTCTGGTTGTAGGCCGAGGCGCCGATTTCCACGGCCTTGTCGTGCTCGGGCGAGCTGCGGTAAGGGTTTACTGCCGCCCAGCCGTCGCCGTCCAGGCTTACACCGGCGTCCTTGATCGGGGTCAGGCCCTTGGTCTCCACCGCCTGGGGCACCACGTTGCCATGGGCAAAAGCGGTACTGGTCAGCACCGCCGCAGCCAGCAGCCCTGCAGCAAGCAACACATTGCGTTTTGTTGTCATTGTTATGCCCTCACCATTGCACGCAAAGCCTCAACCACAGAGGCCGTGCCGCCATCTTAGAAACAGCTTGCGAATGGTCGAATGCTGCTTTGGTGGCCGGGCCTTACTCCCTTGGTAGTAGGGCTTGTGGCGAAGGGCCAATTGAGGTGCCGTTCGGGAACTATTCCCGGCAAGGGCGGGATTTTTTCCGTATCGCGCGACAGCTCGCCCGCCCCACGCTGTGCAGGCCAAAACCTCCACTGGGAACTGCAACCATGACAATAAGATCGCTACCCGCCCTTTCCCCTCTGGCCCTGAGCGTGCGCGTCCTGCTACTGGCCGGTGGCCTGGCCCTGGGCAATGTGGCAACAGCGGCCACTGCACCTGCTGCACCTGCCGGCAAGAGCGTCACCTGGGAAGACATCGCCAACGACCACCTGACCACCAAGGACGTGCTGCAGTACGGCATGGGCACCAATGCCCAGCGCTGGAGCCCGCTGGCCCAGGTCAATGACCAGAACGTGTTCAAGCTGACTCCGGCCTGGTCGTACTCCTTCGGCGACGAGAAGCAGCGCGGCCAGGAATCCCAGGCCATCGTCAGCGACGGCGTGGTCTACGTCACCGGCTCGTACTCGCGGGTGTTTGCCCTCGATGCCAAGACCGGCAAACGCCTGTGGACCTACAACCACCGCCTGCCCGACAACATTCGCCCGTGCTGCGACGTGGTCAACCGCGGGGCGGCCATCTTCGGCGACAAGATCTACTTCGGCACCCTGGATGCGCGGCTCATCGCCCTCGACAAGCACACTGGCAAAGTCGTGTGGAACAAGAAGTTCGGCGACCACAGCGCCGGCTACACCATGACCGGCGCCCCGGTGCTGATCAAAGACAAGACCAGCGGCAAGGTGCTGCTGATCCATGGCAGCTCGGGCGATGAATTCGGCGTGGTCGGCCAGTTGTTCGCCCGCGACCCGGACACCGGTGAAGAAGTGTGGATGCGGCCCTTCGTCGAGGGCCACATGGGCCGCCTGAACGGCAAGGACAGCACCCCCACCGGCGACGTCAAAGCGCCATCCTGGCCAGACGACCCAACCACCGAAACCGGCAAGGTCGAAGCCTGGAGCCACGGCGGCGGCGCCCCTTGGCAAAGCGCGAGCTTCGACCCCGAAACCAACACCATCATAGTCGGCGCTGGCAACCCTGGCCCCTGGAATACCTGGGCGCGCACGTCGAAGGACGGCAACCCGCATGACTTCGACAGCCTGTACACCTCCGGCCAGGTCGGCGTCGACCCGAGTACCGGCGAGGTCAAGTGGTTCTACCAGCACACCCCCAACGATGCCTGGGACTTCTCCGGCAACAACGAGCTGGTGCTGTTCGACTACAAGGACAAGGACGGCAACGTGGTCAAGGCCACCGCCCACGCCGACCGCAACGGCTTCTTCTATGTGGTCGACCGCAACAACGGCAAGCTGCAGAACGCCTTCCCCTTCGTCGACAACATCACCTGGGCCAGCCATATCGACCTGAAGACCGGCCGCCCGGTGGAAAACCCCGGCCAACGCCCGGCCAAGCCGCTGCCGGGTGAAACCAAGGGCAAGCCGGTGGAAGTCTCGCCACCGTTCCTGGGTGGCAAGAACTGGAACCCGATGGCCTACAGCCAGGACACCGGGCTGTTCTACATCCCCGGCAACCAATGGAAAGAGGAATACTGGACCGAGGAGGTGAACTACAAGAAGGGTTCGGCGTACCTGGGCATGGGCTTCCGTATCAAGCGCATGTACGACGACCATGTCGGCACCTTGCGCGCCATGGACCCGACCACCGGCAAGCTGGTGTGGGAGCACAAGGAGCACCTGCCGCTGTGGGCGGGCGTACTGGCAACCAAAGGCAACCTGGTGTTCACCGGCACGGGCGACGGCTTCTTCAAGGCCTTCGACGCCAAGACGGGCAAGGAGCTGTGGAAGTTCCAGACCGGCAGCGGCATCGTCTCGCCGCCTATCACCTGGGAGCAGGACGGCGAGCAGTACATCGGCGTGACCGTGGGCTACGGCGGCGCCGTGCCGCTGTGGGGCGGCGACATGGCCGAGCTGACCAAGCCGGTGGCTCAGGGTGGTTCGTTCTGGGTGTTCAAGATCCCGAGCTGGGACAACAAGACTGCGCAGCGCTGACTGCCTGAGGTAAAGCGTTACCGGGGCTGCTTTGCAGCCCATCGCCGGCAAGCCAGCTCCCACACTACGGTGCAGATCTCAAGGGCTGTGCAGTCCCTGTGGGAGCTGGCTTGCCGGCGATGGGCCGCAACGCGGCCCCATAACGCTTATCCCGAATGCATTCAGGTCCGCCCCACAACTGCCCTGTTCCAACTGAGAGCCTTTCACCATGAACTACCTGCCATTTGCCTTGCTGTTGATACTGTCCCCTGCCTTGGCCGGGAGTGCCGACGACGAGGGCAACGATGCCCCCTTGACCATCAACGGCTGCGTCATTGCCGAAGCCAGCCAGTGCCCGGGGGCCAACCTGCGCGGCGCCAAGCTGGCCAACCAGGACCTGCGCAAGATGAACCTGGCCGGTGCCGACCTGCGTGATGCCGACCTGCGCCATGCCCGGCTGGACCTGGCCAACCTGGAAAAAGCCCGCCTGCAGGGCGCCAACCTGACCCGTGCCAGCCTGCAACAGAGCAACCTGCGTGTGGCTGACCTGAGCAACAGCAAGCTGGTGGCCATTCAGGGCTGGGGCTTGTTCGCCCAAGGGGCACAGTTTGCAAAGGCCGACCTCAGTGCAGCCTACTTGCAGTTCGCCAGGCTGTCCGGGGCGAAGCTGCAGCAGGCCAACTTGCAGGCGGCGGACCTGGAGATGGCCTGGCTGAGCAAGGCTGATTTGCAAGGGGCCAACCTGAGCGATGCCAACCTGCAAGAGGCCAAGTTTGGCCAGAGCAACCTTGCGCGTGCCGATTTGCGCGGGGCGCGGCAGCATTACGGAAATTTCCAGGAGGCGAACATGGAGGGGTGCAAGGGATGCCCGGATACATGGGACAAATAAGTTCAGTTAGCAGGGGCCGCTTTGCGGCCCCTGCAAGCGCAGCTGACACACCTCACCCCGCCACCCGCACCACCCCCAGGTTGATGCCCAGGTGCACCAGCTCGGCATGCGAACTGACCTGCAACTTGCTCTTGAGCAAGGTCAAATGATTGGACACAGTCTTGGCGCTGATGCACAGCTGCTCGGCAATCACCCGCATCGGCGTACCCTTGGCCAGCATCGTGAAAATCTCCAGTTCACGCTGGGTCATGCGCTGCAAGCGCGGGTCACTGGTGCTTTGCTGTGACGTGCACGCCAACTGCGTAGCCAAGGGCTGTTCGATGTAGGCATGCCCGGCCAACACCCGCTGCACCGCCTCGATCAAAACCTCGGGCGCCGAGTTCTTGGTCAGGTAGCCCGAGGCCCCGGCTTCCAGCGCCTGTCGCACCAGCGGCAACTCGTCGTGCATGCTGAAAAACAGCACCCTCAGCTGCGGCAAACGCTGGCGCAGGCGGCGGGTGGTTTCCAGGCCGCTGATACCCGGCAGGCCAAAGTCCATGATCACCAGGTTCGGCACTTGCTCCTGCACCCGGGCCAAGGCCTCTTCACCACTGGAGGCCTCACGCACCTGCACCGTCGGCAATACCGTCCGCAGCAGGCTGGCATAGCCCTGGCGAACCACGGCATGGTCATCGACCAATACGATATTCATTACACCTCCTTGGGGATGTTCAGGGCCAGCGCCCAGCCGCCACCCGGGCGGCTCAAGATGCGCAGCTCCCCCCCAAGGCTACGGGCGCGCTCGGCCATCGAATGCAGGCCTACCCCTGGGCGCTGGGGCGGGTGCGCACCGCGGCCATTGTCGCGAATGAACAGGCGCAAACCCTTGGCACTGCGCTGCAGGCGCACTCGCACCTGACTGGCGCCGGCATGCCGGGCGACGTTGGTCAGTGCCTCTTGCAGCAAGCGGTACAGGTGCGTTCTGCTCGCCCCGGGCAGCGCCGGCAAGTGCTCGCCAACCCGCAGCCGGCACTCGATGCCCTGGCTGGCCTGCCACTGGCTCACCAGCAGGCCGAACGCCTCAGCCAGCGGCATGTAGTGCAGCGCCACCGGATACAGGTTGTGCACCAGGGCGCGAAAACCTTGCTGGAGGCGCTCGCAATTGAGTTCGAGGTCGTGCGCCGTCTGTGTCACCACCGCAGGTTGCTCGGCCACCATACGCAACAGACAGAGCTGGGCACGAATACCTGCCAGGTATTGCCCCAGGTCGTCGTGCAGCGCCTGCGCCAGCTGGGTACGCTCTTGCTCCTGTGCCGCCAGCAGTGCCTGGGTCAGCTGCGCATTGTCGCCCCGGGCCTGCTCCAGCGTCGCGGTCATATGGTTGAAGTAAGCTGCCAACTGGCGCGCCTCCGGCAGCCCCGCCTCGCGCAAGCGCGCAGTCAACTGCCCGCCCGAAACCTGGCGCAAGGCGCACAGCAGCTCATCCAGCAGGCCCATGGCCCGCCGTACCGCCCAGCGAATGGTCAGCAAGCTCAACAGCAAGGCCAGGCCACACAGGCCAAGCAGTTGCTGCAGAGAGTCCCAGACTTCGTCGATCTCATCCCGCGGATCGACCGCAATCAACACCCTGCGCCCGTCATTCAGCGCCAGCAGCCGACTGCTGCTGGGGCGCTCGCCAAACAGCTGGTGGCCCAGCCAGGCATCCAGCCCGGTTTGCGGCGGTAACCGCGGCGCTTCACCCGGCGCCAGCCAGTGCACCCGCACATGGCGCAGGCTCTGGGTCAGCCGGGGTTGCAGGCTTGCCGGGTCGTGTTCGGCAGTGTCACCGAGGTACGCCACCACCGCTTCGGCAGACTGCAACTCACGCTCTACGTCAGCCACCGCCTGGTGCAACAACACGCCGGCACAGGCCAGCGCCACCAAAGCGAAACAGAACGTGACCCACAGGTTGATCCGCCACAGGGCCGACAGGTTGACAAGGCGCACAGGCGATTCTCCTCGGGGCGTCGTGGCCCATCGTGCTCCCCATCCTAAAGCCGCAGCACCCGCGCCGAATTACTACCTTGGTACCGGGCTAGCGCTACTTTCTGCATATTTCCTCCTCCCGGCGGGCTTCCTATGCTGGCGCCATCTGCCGTGGAGTGTGTTATGCGCCAGCCTGCCCACCTTGCCCTGACCTGCCTGCTGGCCCTGGCCGCGACGCTGTCTGCGCCACTGGCGCCCGCCGCTCAGGGCCAACCCGCAGCACCACTGCAAGTGCGCATCGGCTACCTGGGCTATTGGCCCGACCCCGGCCCGTTGCTGTCCAATGTCATTTCTGAGCCCGCTGACGCCGGGCGGCAAGGTGCCGAGCTGGCGATTGTCGACAGTAACAGCACCGGGCGCTTCCTGAAGCAGCAGTTCCAGCTGAGCAACGCCACGGTCGACAGCCCCGAGGCGCTGCTGCAGGCGGCAAAGGCACAGCACGACCAAGGCCTGCGGCTGTTTGTGGTGAATGCCCCGGCCGCCAGCCTGCGCGCTTTGTCTGCCGCGCTGCCCGACAGCTTGTTGTTCAACGCCGGCAGCCCCGACGACAGCCTGCGCAGCAGCCAGTGCCTGGGCAATGTGCTGCACAGCCTGCCGGGGCGGGCCATGCTGGCCGATGCGCTGGTGCAATTTCTGGTGCTGCGCAAGTGGCAGCGGGCGCTGCTGGTGGTGGGCCAGACCGAAGACGACCATGCCTACGCCGCCGCCCTGCGCCGTTCGGTGAAGCGCTTTGGCGTGCAATTGGTAGCGGAGAAGACCTGGACCTTCGACAACGACCAGCGCCGCAGCGCCCAGGCCGACATGCCGCTGTTCACCCAAACCGCCGAATACGACGTGGTGCTGGTGGCCGACGAGCGCGGCGACTTTGGCGAGTACTTGCCCTACCAGACCTGGTACCCCCGCCCCGTGGCCGGCACCCAGGGCCTGACCCCCACCGGCTGGCACAAGACCGTGGAAACCTTTGGCGCAGCGCAGCTGCAAAAACGCTTCGAAGCCCAGGCCGGGCGCTGGATGAATGACCGCGACTTTGCCGCCTGGATGGCCGTGCGCAGCATTGCCAGCGCTGCCAGCAAGCTGCGCCAGGCCGAACCCCGCGCGCTACAACAACTGCTGCTCAGCGAACAGTTGCCACTGGATGGTTTCAAGGGCCGCAAGCTCAGCTACCGCCCGTGGAATGGCGAACTGCGCCAGCCAATCCCGCTGGTGCAGCCGCGCGCCCTGGTCAGCACTTCGCCGCAGGAGGGCTTCCTGCACCCTTTCAACGAAATGGACAGCCTGGGCTACGACAAGCCCGAAGTGACCTGCAGCTACCCCTGACCCGATAACCACAACAATAAGGAATTCGCCATGCGCCGCCCCCTCTTCCACCGGGCCCTGCTTTACCCCAGCCTGCTGTCGGGCGCTTTGGCGCTTGCCTGCGGGCACGCCATGGCCGCCACTGCCTGGGTCTCCAACGAGAAGGACAACAGCCTCAGCCTGATCGACATGCAAACGCTGGAAGTCACCGAAACCTTGCCGGTGGGCCAGCGCCCGCGCGGCCTGCTGCTGTCACACGACAACAAGCTGCTGTACATCTGCGCCAGCGATTCGGACCGGGTGCAGGTGATGGACGTGGCCACCCGCAAGATCATCAAGGAGCTGCCCTCTGGTAAAGACCCCGAGCAGTTCGCCCTGCACCCCAACGACCGCTGGCTGTACGTGTCCAACGAGGACGATGCGCTGGTGACGGTGATCGACACCGTCACCGACAAGGTGCTCGGGCAGATCGACGTCGGTATCGAACCCGAAGGCATGGCGGTGAGCCCCGATGGCAAGTGGGCCGTCAACACCAGTGAAACCACCAACATGCTGCACTGGATCGACACCAGCACCCAGACCCTGGCCGACAGCACCCTGGTCGACCAGCGGCCGCGTTTCGTCGAGTTCGACAAGGACGGTTCGCGGCTGTGGGCGTCGGCGGAAATCGGTGGCACGGTGACCATCCTCGACGTGGCCACCCGACAAGTGCTGAAAACCCTGAACTTCCAGATCAAGGGCGTTCACCCGGACAAGGTCCAGCCGGTGGGCATCAAGCTCAGCGCCGATGGCAAGTACGCTTTCGTCGCCCTGGGCCCGGCCAACCATGTGGCGGTGATTGATGCCAAGACTTACGAGGTACTCGACTACCTGCTGGTCGGGCGGCGGGTCTGGCAGCTGGCATTCACCCCGGACCAGCGCCAGTTGCTGGCCACCAACGGGGTCAGCGGCGACGTTTCGGTGATCGACGCGAAATCCCTCAAAGTGCTCAAGTCGGTGAAGGTCGGGCGCTACCCCTGGGGCGTGGTGGTAACACCATGAACGCCCTGGACGTCAGTGATGTGAGCTTCGCCTACGGCCAGCGCGAAGCCCTCAAGCAGGTGGGTTTCAGCCTGGCGCCCGGGCGCTTCGCCGCGCTGCTGGGCCCCAATGGCGCCGGCAAGTCGACCTTGATCGCCCTGCTTACCCGCCTCTACGACCTGCAGCACGGCGACATCCGCGTGAGCGGCTGCTCACTGCGCAACGCTGCACGCCCGGCGTTGCGCCAGTTGGGCGTGGTGTTTCAGCAAAGCACCTTGGACCTGGACCTGAGCGTTGAACAGAACCTGCGCTACCACGCCGCGCTGCATGGCCTGTCGCGGCGCCAGAGCGACCTGCGGGTGGAAGCCGAACTGGCCCGCCAGGGCCTTGGCGAACGCAGGCGCGATCGTGTACGCGAGCTGAACATCGGCCATCGGCGCCGGGTGGAAATTGCCCGCGCGCTGCTGCATGAGCCGCGCCTGCTGCTGCTCGACGAAGCCAGCGTCAGCCTTGACCCTGCCAGCCGACTGGCGCTCAACCAGCACCTGCGCGGGCTGTGCCGCGAGCAGCAGCTCAGTGTGCTGTGGACCACCCACCTGCTGGATGAAGTGCAGCCCAGCGATGACTTGCTGATTCTGCATCAGGGCCGCCTGGTGGCCAGTGGCACCGCCGATGCGCTGAGCCTGGAGCACGGCGGCGACCTCGACAACGCCTTTGCCAGGCTGACCAACGCCCACTCAGGAGCCGACGCCCGATGAACGCTTACTGGCAATGTTTCAACGGCATCATGCTGCGCGAATGGCTGCGCTTCGTGTTGCAGCGCACGCGCCTGCTCAGTGCCCTGGTGCGCCCGCTGCTGTGGTTGCTGGTGTTCGCCGCCGGGTTTCGCGCGGCGCTGGGCATTGCCATCATCGAGCCCTACGACACCTATATCCCTTACGAGGTGTACATCATTCCGGGGCTGGCCTGCATGATTCTGCTGTTCAACGGCATGCAGGGCTCGCTGTCGATGGTCTATGACCGCGAGATGGGCAGCATGCGCGTGCTCTTGACCAGCCCATTGCCGCGGCCTTTCCTGCTGGGCAGCAAGCTGTTGGCGACTTCGTTGATTTCCCTGCTGCAAGTCTATGCCTTCCTCGCCATCGCCTGGCTCTACGGCGTGCAGCCACCGGCTGCGGGCTTGCTGCTGGCGCTGCCGGCAATGCTGCTGGTGGCGTTCATGCTCAGCGCCTTGGGCCTGTTGCTGTCGAACGCGATCCGCCAACTGGAGAATTTTGCCGGGGTGATGAATTTCGTGATTTTTCCGCTGTTTTTCCTGTCTTCGGCGTTGTACCCGCTGTGGAAGATGCGCGAGGCCAGCCAGTGGTTGTACTGGCTGTGTGCTGTGAACCCGTTTACCCATGCCGTGGAACTGGTGCGGTTTGCGCTTTATGAGCGGCTGAACCTGCTGGCGCTGGCGGTGTGCCTGGGGTTGACCGCCTTGTTTACCCTGCTGGCGATACTCACCTTCAACCCCCAGCATGCGGCGCTGCGCAAGCCCCGCTGACGGGTCGCAATCCATTGGCTGAGCGAGGCGCCTGTGGGAGCGGGTTTACCCGCGAAGAAGGCGACGCGGTGTATGGCACCGGCTACGCCGGTGTTCGCGGGTGAACCCGCTCCCACAGGGACTGCTCCAGCATGAAAAAAATTAGCAAATCGGGAATATCGTCGGTCCGCCAGCTACTACTTTAGTACTGCCTTTGCTGTCTAATCGTCGCATTCACAACGCACCGCCACTGGCATGTAATGGGCCTATAACAAAAAGGACAAAACCATGCCACGTGCCCTGCGCCCTTTGTTGGCTGCCCTTTCGCTGAGCCTGTCGCTGAGCGTCGCCCATGCCGACACCACGCCGCTGTTCTCCGCCGAAGGCTACCGCGCCACCCTCTATCGCAGCCCGACCCCGCAACAGGTCGAAGGTGGCCAGGTCATCGACACCGCCACGCTGCAACGCCTGCTGGCCCAGACGCCCAGGCCGGTGCTGGTTGACGTCTACCGCCGGCAATGGCTGCAAGGCCGCTTCATCGAAGACGAACCACACAGCAACCTGCCCGGCAGCGTGTGGCTGGCCAACACCGGCGACGGCGAACTGAGCCCGGCCTGGCAGGACTACTTCGTGCGTAATCTGCAAAAAGCCACTGCCGGGCACCCGGAGCAACCGCTGGTCTTCTACTGCCGCTCCGATTGCTGGTTAAGCTGGAACGCGGTAAAACGCGCAAAAGCCCTGGGCTATGACAACCTGTACTGGTACCGCGACGGCGTGGACGCCTGGCAGCAGGCCAACCTGCCGCTGCAGCCGGCGCAGCCCGTGCCCTTCCCCTGAAACACTTGCCTGCGAACGCGTGCCCATCCAATAAAAACAAGGTGAAAAGGCCATGTACAAAATTCTGATTGCCGACGATCACCCCCTGTTTCGCGAAGCCATCCACAACGTCATCAGCGATGGTTTTCAAGGCAGCGAGGTCATGGAGACGGCCGACCTGGACAGCGCCCTGGCATTGACCCAGGCGCACGATGACCTCGACCTGATCCTGCTTGACCTGAACATGCCCGGCATGCACGGCCTCAATGGCCTGATCACCCTGCGCAACGAGGCGCCGACCACCCCGGTAGTGATCGTTTCAGCCGAGCAGGAAAAGCAGATCGTGTTGCAGGCCATCACCTACGGTGCCGTGGGCTTCATCACCAAGTCCTCGCCACGCTCACAGATGATCGAAGCGATCGAGCAGATCCTCAATGGCAATGTCTACCTGCCACCGGACATCATCCGCGCGCAGAAAAGCAGCACCAGCCGGCGCCACAACGATGCCCCGAGCTTCCCGCCGGAAATGCTCCAGGCGCTGACCCGCAAGCAGCTGCTGGTGCTTGAGCGCATGACCAAGGGGGAATCGAACAAGCAGATCGCCTATACGCTGGATATCGCCGAAACCACGGTCAAGGCGCATGTTTCGGCTATCTTGCGCAAGCTCAATGTGCACAACCGGGTGCAGGCGATCCTGAGTGCCGGCGATATCGATTTTGCTGATTACTTGAGGCGTTGACCTGTTCCGGCCTATTCGCGGGCTTGCCCGCTCCCACAGAAGCCTGCGAAAAGGCCAGCGGCTATGTCATGCCGCCGGCCAACAAGTGGCTCATCGCCGTCTTGAGCTTCATCGGCCGCACCGGTTTGTGCATCAGGGTATGGCCCAGCTCGCGGATCTGCTGCTTGAGGTCGTTACTGTAGTTGGCGGTGATCATCAGCGCCGGTAGCGGCTGAGCGCGGCGGGCATTGATCCGCGCCACGGCGTCGACACCGTTGCAGTCGTTGTCCAGGTGGTAGTCGGCGATCAGCAGATCGGCCTCGGCGTGGTAATTGTCCACCTGGCGCGCCAGGTCTTCCTCCGACAGCGCCGTGACCACCTGGCAGCCCCAGCCCTCCAGCAGGGTACGCATGCCGGCGCAGATCGCCGCATCGTTATCCAGCACCCACACCCGCGCCCCACGCAAGCGTTCGAGCATCGGCTCGCAGATCACCGAGCTTGGCTGGGCCTTGGGCGCGGTGGCGCTCAGCGGCACTTCGACGGCGAACACCGAGCCTTTGCCGAGCCATGAACGCACCCGGATCCGGTGGCCGAGGATGCCGGCGATCTTTTCCACGATTGCCAGGCCCAAACCCAACCCGCGGTCCTGGTCCGGGCGCTGGACATCACCGCGCTTGAACTCCTGGAACATTTCTTCCAGGTGCTCTTCGGCAATGCCGATACCGCTGTCCCACACTTCGATCCGCAGGCCGCCACGCTGGCGCCGACAACCCAACACAACGCGCCCGCCGTGGGTGTAGCGGATGGCATTGCTGAGCAGGTTGCGCAGGATCCGCGCCAGCAGCTGGATGTCACTGCGCACCACCGCAGAACAGCCCACAAAATGCAGTTCAAGCCCTTCGCTGCGCGCCACTTCGGCGTATTCGGCAGCCAGGTTGTCCATCAGTTCGCTGAGGGCGAACGGGGCGACATCGGCCTTGATCACGCCGGCATCGAGCTTGGATATATCGACCAGGGTGCCTAGCAGGTTCTCTACATCCTCCAGCGAGTTGCTCACATTTCGAACGAGTTGGGCACTGTCTTGCGGCTCGCGGCGCTCGAGCAGCGCGCTGGTGAACAGCCGCGCCGCATTCAGCGGTTGCAGCAGGTCGTGGCTGACCGCAGCGAGGAATTTGGTTTTCGACAGGTTGGCCTGTTCGGCCTCGCGCTTGGCCTCGCGCAGGCGCGACTCGGCCTGGCTGCGCTCCTCTATCTCACGCAGCAACTGGTCGTTGAGGCTGGTCAGTTCAGCGGTGCGTTCGCGCACCCGTTGCTCCAGGTGTTGATAGGCCTGGTGCAGCGCCTGGGCGGTATTGCGGCGCTCGGTAATGTCGCGGATCAATACGAAGATGCCCACCACGTCGCCATTGGCCAGGCGGTTGGGTACGTAGGAGCGCAGCATGTAGCGCTCCTGGCCAGTGATGTTGGTTTCGGCAAATTCGAAGGTGACGCTCTCCCCCGCCAAGGCACGCGCCACATAGGCTTGCAGGCGCTGGTAATGCTGCTCGCTGTGGGCCTCGCGCAGGCTCTGGCCCAGCATCACGCCGTGCGGCCAGCAATACCATTCTTCATAAACCTTGTTGGTGAATTCGTAGACCAGATCGGCATTCAGGTAAGCGATCAGCGCCGGGACATTGTCGGTAATCAGGCGAATCTGGTGTTGGTGGGCGGTCTCGGCCCGCTGCCGGGCTTCGCTCAGCAGCCGGTTGACGGCCTTGAGCTCAGCCATGGCCTGGTTCAGGGCATCGGTGCGTTCACGCACCTGCTCGGCCAGCACCACCGAATGCTGGAACGCCGCATAGGGGTCGTTGCCCCGCGTTACCCCCGACTCGATGCGTTCAATCAACGCGCCGTTGATCCGCTGCAACTTGTGGTTTTCGTGCTGCAGCCGGCTGAGCTCTGCTTGCAGTTCAGCGCCCGACAGGAGGCCGGTTGCGGGCAATGGCGACCCCGGTGAAGGTCTGGTTGATATGCATGCCATTGAACTGTTCTCCGTAGGTGTTGAAGCCGATCACCCGCTGCTCGCGCAAGAACGCACCCACCGGCTCCAGGCCGTGATGGGCTTCCAGCTCCAGACGCCGCAGAAAGCAATCACAACCGATGGTCAGCAGCGGCGGGCCGAGGCGCTGGTGCAAACCGTCGAACAGCTGGTGCAGGTTCGGCAACAGCGGGCCCGGGGCCATGGCGGTGAGCACGATGCCATTTTCCACTGCGCAGTAGAAACTCAGGCTCAGGTCCGGATGCACTTGCTGGATCGCCCGCACGTAGTACTGGTCATGAATGCGCACGGCCAGCGGATGGGCGGCGAATACCCGGTAATCGAGCGCAGCCACCGGCACGCCGATGTGCCGGGCGTACTCCTCGGCAGCAGGCTCGGCATTCAGCTCGAAGACCCGACGCTGGGCGCTGTCGGCGCCGGTTACCACCAGTTTTTCCTGCCGTGGCAGGATGTGGTGCGTGGTGAACACTTCAAAATCGAGCCAGGTGTTGACCAGCACCACCACTGCGGCACCGTTGTGGAACGCGCCACCGAAATACACATGGGTACGGGTCAGGTAATTGTCGTCACCGGCCGAACCGCCAAAATGCGGGATGTCACCCAGTGCCGCGCTGAGCGCGGCGAGCACCATCTCCTCGCGGCTGGACAGGCCGTCGAGCAGGGTCAGGGCAAAGCTGTGGCCCTTGATCGGCGCCAGGGTGTTGCTGCGGCAGGTGCCGACCAGGCGCTCGACCATCTGCTGCGCGTCGATCAGGCTGAAGTGCTCCATCTCATCGATGAGCTCGGTGGCGATGGAAAAATGCCGGTGATCAAAGCCCACCGCCGTGACGCAATTGCGGCCGTAGCCCAGCGGGGTGATTTCGCCAGCGCTGGTGCAACCGACCAGGCGGATACCGCCAAAGCCCTGCTCCAACGCTTCGCCCAAGGCTTGCAAGTCGTATTCGGCGGAACAGAAGAACAGCACGAAACCCAGGTGCGGGTGCAGCAGCTGCCGCGCCAGGTCCTGGGCGGCCACCCGTGCATCGGGGGCCTGTGACATGGCGCTGACCACACCGTCGTTTTGAGCCTGCTGCATCGTGGTCTCCGGCGCGGGTGGCTGAGGGGTCAGTGTACGAAGGTGAGCAAGGGGGACGAATGCTACTTGGGTAGTGGGTGGGCAGTTCCATGGGCGTAATAGCCCGCATCATTTGGGGCCGCCTTGCGGCCCATCGCTGGCAAGCCAGCTCCCCTCAAGCTTTGCGCAGTCTCTGTGGGAGCTGGCTTGCCGGCGATGGGCTGCGCAGCAGCCCCAGGGATTCACCAGGTCAACACCGCACCCACCGCAAAGGTATCGGTGTCTTCGTTCTGCGCGCTGGTGTCATGCCCGTCGATGGAAAACTGGTTGTACTCGGCCACCAGCTTGAGGTTATCGTTTACATCATGGAACAGCGCCACGCCGCGGGTCTCGTAGTCCGCCCCGCTGCCCACCGCGCCATTGCCATCGTCCTTGGTCTTGCCATAGGACAGCGCCACGCGGTTCTTGCCGAACTTGTACGAGCCCTGCAGCAGGTAGCCGTCACTGTCGACATTGCGCAAAACCGGTTCGCCCGCGTTGTTGGTGAAGAACGGGTTGATGCCCTTGGCCTGGAACCCCGAGCCGGTCAGCGACAGCCCGCCCATCTTGGCCTGCACGCCATAGCCGACACCTTTGGAGGTAATGGACTCCACCGTCGAATCGGTATTGTCGGACGTCTGGTAGCTGCCGTTGACCCAGCTGTAGATCTGCGCCCCGCCCAGGTCGAACTGGTAGGTGATCTCGCTTTCGGTGCGCGGGTTTTCCTGGTAGGCCTTGCCGGTCGGGCTGCTGTCGTTGGTGTCTACCGGGTCCATGATGCCCACCGCCACCCGCAGGCCGTCCATCACTGGGGTGCGGTAAGTGATCTGCGAGGTGGGGAACGGGTACGGGTAACCACTGCCGATGTTGCCGAACGACACCCCGCCGCCGTCCACCAGCCCCAGCGTGTCGCTGACCTGGCCATAACCGGCCAGCAGCTCGTCCAGCAGGATGTTGGAGCGGGCGAACAACCCGAAGTCCTTGCCGATCAGCACCTCGCCCCACGCGGGGTTGGCCACGGTGCCGTAGAACTGGCGCACGTCGATGGCGGTGTCGGTGCCGTTGGTTTCACTGTCGTTGATGGTTACCCAGAACGAGGCACGCGCGCCGAGCTTCAGGTCATCCACCTGCTTGCCCATGTTGAAGCCAAGGTAGTTGGGCAAGAAGCCCATTTTCACCCGCGACTGGCGGCGGTCGAACTGTTCGCCCTCACGGTCGACCTTGCTGTTGACGTAGAAGGCATTGATGTAACCGTCGGTGGAAAACGTTGTCTGGTCCTTGTCGTACAGCATGATCTCGGCCTCGGCGACGCTGCTCAGGCCCAGGGCAGAAAAGCTGGCGATGGCGGCTGCGAGGAAACGAGGCGGCAGGTGCTTATTGTTGTTGTGCATGGCGCGCTCCAAACGGGGACTGGATGTCGGAGGCGATTATCGGAAGTGGCCAAATGGCCAGATACGCTGCTTTGGGGGGAGCGGGTAGCGGCCTTGGGCTGGCGAATGCGGCGTGATGATTTGGTCGCGCTACCGGGTCTGGCCAGGAGGCAAGACCTAAGGTGTACGCATGAATAGCAGGCGGGTATCAATACAACTGTACGAACTGGGGCCGCCTTGCGGCCCTTCGCGGGCTTGCCCGCTCCCACAGGGATCACGCATCTCTTGAACTCAGCGCCAGACCTGTGGGAGCGGGCAAGCCCGCGAAGGGCTGCAAAGCAGCCCCGTTGTTACCGAGTGCGCTGACCACTGCCCTCAGGAAGCAAGCGCCTGCGAGCGCTGGCGCACGGGCATCTCATAGCGGTGCGGTTGCTGCCAGGCCAGCCGTGCCTGCACGTCGACCGCCGCGTCCATCACCTTCTGTGCCCAGTTTTCGTCCTTCGGGCACACCACCACAACGCGAAAACCGTGGTCGACGCCTTCCAGCCGCACACCTTCGGAATCATCCACATGCAGGTCGATATCGAACGCCGAGGGCAACTTTGAGGGCGAATGCTCAAGGCCGTTCTGGGCCAGGATATGCTGGTGCCGGTCGCTGTTGACCACACCATCGACATGGATGCCATAAAGCATCAGCCAGCGCCGGATGTAGGCCGGGGTGCGCCCCGACGAGGTATAGATCCAGATGCTGCAGCCCTGGCGGCGCAGGTCGCGGATCAACGAGCGCGTGCCACTGCGCAGGGGCTCGCCCAACCAGCGATGGACGAAATTCGGCAGCTTGCTGTCTTCGGCGGCAGCGTGCTCGGGCAGGCAGGCGAGCGTGTCGTCGATATCGAACGAAATACGTACCTGGCCACGCTTGAACTTGCGTTCAAGGGCTTGGCGCCCGCGTGCGAACATGGAGTAACGTTGCATCAGCGGCGCCCCTCGCAGGCCGGCACGGGCGTGCCGTTCAGGAAGAACTTGCCGGGCGCAGGCGCCTTCTCTTCAAGGAAAGCCGCGTACTTTTTCTTGATCTTGGGTAGTTCGTACAAAGCCTTTACACCGTGTTTAGCGGAGTTGCGTATGACCGAGGACGGGTTGAAGTAACCCTCGGCGTTGTCCAGCGACAGCACGAAAGGCGGCAACCCGGCACGCATCAGCAGGTAGCTGACGATGAGCGAACCTGTGCGGTTGTTGCCTTCGATGAACAACTGCGGCTTGCTGAGGATTCGTACATAAACACCGGCTGCCCGCTTCCAGACCGAATCGCTGCGGTACGAGCAGTACCAGTTGTACAAGTCCTTGATGCCACCTTCGACGTTATTGAAAAAGTGCGCCTCGGTTGCGGCGAGGTGCGGGGCATATTCCAGGCGACGGGCCGGGTCGCTGCCGCACAGCACGGTGGCATTGATTTCCAGCATCAGGTTCAGCTGTTGCAGGTCGAAGAGGTCGATACCGCGAGCGACATAGTCGTCAATCAGGGCGTAGCCTTCAAGCACGTTCAGCAGCACCTCGTCGGTAAACGGGTCCCGCGGCTCGGTGAAATGCCGGCTGAGTTCGGCAAAGCGGCCCTGCACCTCGCGCAGTGCGCGCTCTACCGCTGAAAGATCAAGACGACGCGTTGCTCGCATTGGAAATCCCGGGTAACACTTTAACGGAAGGTAACGCGCCCGGGTGCTGCAACCTCCCTGGCTGCAACACCCGGCCACCTTGGGCGTGCCTGACTCAGCTGAACTTGCCGCTGATGTAGTCGCTGGTCAGTTGCTCGCGTGGGTTCTGGAAAATCTGCGCCGTAGGGCCCATCTCGACCAGGTAACCGGTGCGGCTGCCCTGGGAAATATCGACCGAGAAGAACGCTGTGGTGTCAGCCACACGAATCGCCTGTTGCATGTTGTGGGTCACCAGGGCGATGGTGTAGTCCTTCTTCAGCTCGACCATCAACTCTTCCACGCGACGGGTGGCAATAGGGTCGAGTGCCGAGCATGGCTCGTCCAGCAGCAGCACTTCGGGCTCGGTGGCGATGGCGCGGGCAATGCACAGACGCTGCTGCTGGCCGCCGGACAGCGACAGGCCGCTGACCTTGAGCTTGTCCTTCACTTCGTCCCACAGCGCGGCGCCTTGCAAGGCGTGCTTCACGCGGTCACCCAGGTCGCCCTTGTAGCGGTTCAGGCGCAAGCCAAAGGCGACGTTGTCGAAGATGCTCATCGAGAACGGGTTGGGCTGCTGGAACACCATGCCGATGTAGCGGCGCACGACCACCGGGTCAACACCCTTGCCGTAGACATCCTGGCCCAGGAAGTGCACGTGGCCTTCAAACCGGAAGCCCTTCACCAGGTCGTTCATGCGGTTGAGGCTACGCAGCACGGTACTCTTGCCGCAGCCCGACGGCCCGATGAAGCCGGTGATCTCGTTCTTCCTGATCGGCACATGGCTGTCACGCACGGCCATGAAGTTGCCGTAGAAAATCTTGTCCAGCTTGCAGTCCATGACGATCGGGGTGGCTTCACTGACCATGGGAGCGGCTCTTTGCGCAGTGGATACGTTCAAGTGGGATGCTCCCTTTCTCAATACTTGGGCTTGCCGAAGACTCGGCTCAGAATGTTGATTACCAGCACGATCATTACCAGCACCAGCGAGGCCGCCCAGGCGAGCTCGAGCTGGTTGTCGAATGGCATGCCGGAGAAGTTGTAAATCAGTACGGCGAGCGAGGCCGTAGGGTTCATGACCGCCAGGCTGCCGTCATGGTAGATCCAGTAGTTGCTGAACAATGCGGTGAACAGCAGTGGCGCGGTTTCGCCAGCGGCGCGGGCCACGGCCAGCATGACGCCGGTGAGGATCGCCGGCAGGCCTGTGGGCAGGACGATCTTCCAGATCACCTGGGCACGGGTGCAGCCCATGCCGTAAGCGGCGTCTTTCATGATCTTGGGCACCATCTTCATCGACTCTTCAGCGGTCAGCACCACGATCGGCAGCATCAGTACTGCCAAGGCCACACCGCCAGCCGGCGCCGAGTAGGTCCCGGTGGTCATCACCACCAGGGCGTAGGCAAACACCCCGGCCAGGATCGACGGCAGGCCGGTGAGCATCTTGGCGGCAAAACGCGCGGCGTTGGCCAGCTTGCTGTCGGGGCCGAGTTCGGCCAGGAACACTGCTGCCAGGATACCGACCGGTACCGCGATGGCGGCGGCAATGCCGACCATGACGAAGGTACCGGCCATGGCGTTACCAAAACCGCCACCCATCTCGAAGCCGGTCGGCGGCAGCTCGGTGAACACTTCCAGACTCAGGCGTGCACCGCCGCGGGTGATCAGCATGTACAGCACGGAAATCAGCGGCACGCTGGCCACCAGTGCCGCGAGCCATGCCAGGGTAGTCAAAAGCACGCTGCGCAGGGCACGGCCTTCCAGCTTGCGTTGCAGGCTGGGCAATGCGGCTACAGGGGTCGTCAAGTCAGTCATTGTTTGTTACCACGCTGGGCGTAGAGCATGATCATCGAGCCGAGCACGTTCACCAGCAGAGTGATGAACATCAGGACCAGTGCCGCGTACATCAGCACTTCGACCTCGTTCGGGCCGGCTTCCGGGAAGTTCAGCGCCAGCAGCGCCGCCAGGGTGTTGGCCGGGGCGAACAAGGAAAGGGAAATGGTGTTGGCGTTCCCGACCAGCATGGCCAGTGCCATGGTTTCACCGAGCGCGCGCCCCAGGCCCAGCACCAGCGAACCAAAGATGCCGGTAGCAGCCGATGGCACCATCACCTTGAGGATGGCTTCCCAGTGGGTAGTACCCATGCCGTAGGCAGCCTGCTTGGTTTTCATCGGTACGCTGGTCAGCGCATCCTGGGAAACGGCAGCGATGGTCGGCAGGATCATGATCGCCAGTACCAGCGCAGCAGGCAGCAGGCCGGGCCCGCTCAGGGAGGTGCCGAAAAACGGGATCCAGCCCAGTTCGCTGTTCAACCAGGCGGTCAGCGGGCGAATCGCCGGGATGACCACGTAGATGCCCCACAGGCCGTACACCACGCTGGGGATGGCGGCGAGCAATTCGACGATGGTGCGGAACACTGCGGCGAGCTTGGCCGGAAGGAAATCCTGGGTGAGGAAAATGGCCATGCTGACGCCGAAGAAACCGGCGATCAACAGGGCGATGAAGGCACTGTAAAGCGTGCCCCAGATCGCTGGCAGAATACCGTACTTGCCTTGGTTGACGTCCCAGACGCTGCCGAACAGCACGTCAAAGCCGTGCTTTTCGATGCCGGGCAGTGCCTTGCGGCCCACTTCGTAGACCAGCGCGAAGACCAGCGCCAGTACCAGCACCACACCAATGCGTGCAAGCGCACGGAAGGTGCGATCGACCAGGAAGTCTTTCGCAGACGGTGGCTGGCACGCGGAATCGGGGTTATCCGGTATGGCAAAGGGTGTGTTCATGGGCAAGTTCCGGGACTAGGGACAAACACCCCCGGCATGGCTTCATGCCGATACCGGGAGCGCCTGGGTATTACTGGATGTTGGCAGACGCTTTACGCACCTGGTCGACAACCGACGCAGGCAGCGGGATGTAACCCATCGAGTCGGCGATGGTCTGGCCTTTGGTCAGGCTGTACTCGACCATTTCACGCATGGCCTTGGCTTTTGCCGGGTTGCCGTTGTCCTTGCGGAAGATCATCCAGGTGTAGGAAGTGATCGGGTAGGACTTGGCACCGTCCGGGTCAGGCAGCCAGGCCACCAGGTTTTCCGGCATGTTCACCGCAGCCAGTGCTTCGGCACCGCTCTCTGCGTTTGGCACGACGTATTGGCCAGCCTTGTTCTGCAGCACGGCGAAGTCGACCTTGGCCAGCTTGGCGAAGCCGTATTCGATGTAGCCGATGGCGCCCGGGGTCTGGCGGACGGTGGCGGTTACGCCATCGTTCTTCGGCGACTTGATGAACTTGTCGGTGGCCGGCCAGTTGACGGTGTTGCCCTCACCCAACCCTTGCTTGAAGTCAGCGTTGATGGCCGACAGGTGCTTGGTGAAGACCGCAGTGGTACCGCTGGAGTCGGCACGCACGACCACGGTGATCGGGGTAGCTGGCAGTTTCAGCTCAGGGTTGGCCGCGGCGATTTGCGGGTCGTTCCACTGGGTGATCTTGCCCAGGAAGATGTTGGAGTACACCTCGCGCGGCAGCTTCAGCCCTTTAGGGTTGCCCGGCAGGTTGTAGGCCAGGACGATTTCACCGGCGGTCATTGGCAGCAACTGCACGCCTTCGCCAACCTTGGCAATGTCTGCTTCGCTCATGGCCGAGTCGCTGGCGGCGAAGTCGACGGTCTTGTTCAGGAAGTCCTGAACGCCCGCCCCGCTGCCCTTGGACTGGTAGTCAACGGTGACGCCAGCGGTGTTCTTGCTGAAGTCCTTGAACCAGGTCAGGTAGATCGGTGCAGGGAAGCTGGCGCCGGAACCTGTCAGGCGAACGTTTTCTGCAGCAAAGGCTGCCGAAGTGGCGCAAAGGGAGACCGCAACGGCGAGTGCAGCAGACTTCATCAGGCGTTTCATCAAAAAGTGCTCCTTGTGATGGCCGGCACACTTTGCATCAGCTGTGTTACAGCTTTGTGACTGTTGAGTGGCAGGCCGCACGGTAGAGCTTTTTGCCTGTGCCATGAGGCTCCGTTTGTCCATTGTCCGGCACTCTCGGTGGACGCCTGGCCTCAACCGTGCAGGCAAATCCAGCAGGAGTGAACACCATGCCACGCGGTGACAAGGACAAATACACAGACAAACAGAAGCGCAAGGCCGAGCACATAGAGGAGAGTTACGAAGACAGGGGTTTGTCGAAAGAAGAGGCCGAAGCCCGTGCCTGGGCCACCGTCAACAAACAGTCCGGAGGTGGCGACAAGAAGGGCGGCTCGGGGAGCCACACGTCTGCAAGCGAAAAAAAGACAGCCCGCTCCGACTCAGCCAAACGCGCGGCTAAATCACGCCAGGGTTATTCGCGCAGTTCGGGTGCTTCTCTGGAAACCCAGAGCAAGCAAAGCCTGATGAAGGAGGCGCGCAGCAAAGACATCAAAGGCCGCTCCACCATGAACAAGGCAGAGTTACTAGAAGCGCTGCGCAAACACGGTTGAGGGCGCGATGGATGGCACCGGCTGCGCCGGTGTTCGCGGGTGAACCCGCTCCCACAGGGTTTGGTCAGCCAATGCCGACAATACCCGCTTCATCGCCTTCCTGGCTGCGGTTGCGGCACGCGCACTCGAACTCGGCTTGCGCCCGTGTGGAAAAGTTGAGGCTCAAGCGCATCTTTTCTTGGGTGTCGTAAAGGTCATAACCCTCTCCCAGTGCGGCCGGAAAGCCAAGGCGCCGTGGGTAAACCTCTCTGTTTATTGGCACTGCGGGCACCACAACGAAGCGCGTCTGCATGATCGTCCCTCTTCGGCAGTGCTTAAGTATTAGTAGCCTTATGCCAAAGCATCAAGATGACTCATGCAATATTTTGGTTCAGTTACCTATGCTCGCGGTAATGAGTGCGCAGAACCCCAACAGGCAGACAGCCCCGATGGCATAGAACAGCGTTCTCCATGGCTGCACGCCCAGCAGATAGGCCAGCGTATGCAGGACCCTGGCAAGGGTGAAAGCAATGCTCAGCCACACAGTGGGCTGCGCGGCTGTATCCAGGGCGATAGCCAGCCCACCCAAGGCGAAGAAAGCCGGGATGTTTTCCAGGTCGTTAGCCCATACCTTGGCGGCGCGGATCACTTCAGGCCGCTCAGTCGCCTGCGCAGCGTGTTTGAAGACAGCAGCATCCTCAGGGTTGGTAAACGCCACAAAGCGCAAGCGGTGATAGCCCTGGTAACAGGAGACCATGAACATCTTCAGGAAAAGCACCACCATACACAGCGCATAAACACTCAAGGCATTGCCCATGGCTGACGCACCCCGGCAACGCCTCTGTTGACGAGATACAACAGCGGCCCCGCCGAAACGAACACAGCCGTCAGCAACAGGTAGGGCAGCAACGATATCCCCTTCCCGCCCCGCATACGGTTGTCCCTCACCATCCAGACGCAGGCCAGCCCCGCCATCAGGTACAGGTCAATGACCACCTGAGCAGTGTCTGGCCGCGACAGCAGCGTTAGCCCGAACGCCAGCAGCGACTGCTCGGCAATCAGCATCGTCCAGCCGGTATACAGCGAGAACAGCACCAGCAACGCCAGCGCGCAGCTACGCAAGCCCATCGTCCTTTCCTCTGTAGGGTTTGCCGGCACAGTAGTGATAGGGTTGCCTGCGCTCAATGACCTGTGAGGTCATGGACGCTGCAATCAAGGACGATAAGGATCAAGGCATGAGTCATCATCTGTTCCATCGCAAAAGCCCTGCGCCGGATACTTCGGCAGGCCAGCATCTGCGCCACTTGCGCCAGCAGGCCGGGCTCAGCCAGCTGGCGCTTTCGCTATTGGCTGGCGTATCTCAGCGCCACCTGAGCTGCCTGGAAACCGGGCGCGCCAAGGCCAGCCCTGGCACCTTGCATGCCCTGCTTTCGGCCCTTGGCGCGCCACTGGAGCACTGCAACGAAGTGTTCATTGCCGCCGGGTACGCGCCCCGCTACGCGGCCTCGCCGCTCGATGCGCCTGAACTGGCATTGGTGCATGCCGCCATCGAACACATCCTGCAGGCGAACAACCCTGCACCTGCAATCGTCATCGACAGCAACTGGCAGGTCATCGCTGCCAATGCCAGTACCGGCCTGCTGTTGGCGATGGTGGGTGTTGCGGCGCAGGCGGCGCCTGGCCTTAACCTTCTGGATACGCTGCTGCGCCCTGGCGGCCTGGGCGATCATCTGGCCAATGCGCAGCAAATTCGTGCCGTTGCCTGGCAACGTGCATCCAGGGAGGCAGTGGGCAACCCGACGCTGGCAGCACACTTGCGCAATCTTCCAGCCCCGGCCAACCCAGAGCAGGCGGCAGGTATCGCGCCCGTGTTACTGACCCGCGTGAGCACCCCCTATGGCGAGCTCAGGTTCCTGTCGACCTTCACCACCTTCGGCATGCCGCTGGATATCACCGTGGAATCACTGCGGATCGAGCACCTGATCCCCGCCGACCCACAAACCCGGCAGAGGATGCAGGCGGCGTTTGATCAATGGTCGGCGGTTACAGCGTGAACGACAGCGCCTGGCCAAGGAACCTGGCGCTAACCTGATGGCCTGTTTCATTGAGGTCGAACGGCTGGCACATGGCCCCCGTGGTCACCACATCACCTGCCTTCAATGTCTGGCCGCGTTCGGCAGCATGGGCATACAGGTGGGCCAGCGACACCAGCGGGTCGGTCGCAGCATCGCCAGACAAGCCGCGGGCGCGTAATTCGCCATCTACGTATACCTCGGTGGTCTCGGCCAGGTCTGCAAGCAAGGGTACGTTGATGCCTGCCCCGAGGCTGTTGCCCACGACCAACGCTTCAAAGCCCACGTTGTCCGCCACGAAGCTTGGCCAGCCGACGCTCTTGCGGTCGACGAAGCGCGAGCGCACCACCTCGAAAGTGACGCAGGTTGCGCGAATATCCTCGCTGGCCGGCACCCGTCCCGCTTGCGGGGGGATATCGCGGTCAAGCACGAAGGCGATCTCACATTCGATGGTCACAGGTGTCACCGCCGGCAGCTCGATGCGCACACCATCAGCGTGGCAGCGCTTTGCTTCCAGTTGGCCAATCAGCGGCCGGGACAGATTGGCCGCACGCATGCCGGCGGGGCTGCCGACACCCAGCTTCCACCCGGCACGCTGGCCAGCGGCGGCGGCGAAGAACTGATCCTGGCTGTCATAGCCTTGTTTCAAGGTTTCGGGCCTGAGGCTGGCAGGCAGTTCCGTCAGCAAGTCACCGCTGCGCCAGTGCTGCAGCAACAGGGCCGCGGTACGTTGGGGTACGAAAAGCGAACTGTTCATCAAGACCTCATGGAAATGGGCGATGCCGGGCAACCGATGCTAGGGCCTGAAATTGATAAGGATAAATATATTGTCATGATGCCTGGCATCACAAACCGTTATGAAACGACTTCTGGAAGCTGATGCGATCCTTGTGGGAGCGTGTCGCGATTGGGCCGCAACGCGGCCCCACCGGTCTCTACGGTCCTGCAAGGATCCTGGGGCCGCTCTGCGGCCCAATCGCGACACAAGGCCGCTCCCACAGGGATTGCACAGGCCTTACGATCACTGGTCAGCAGAAACCGGCTGCTTCAGCAGCAATACGTAAGCCATCGCTGCCACCGCCGCCACCGCAGCACTGATCAGGAACGCCGAGGCAAACGACCCGGTCTGCTGGATGCTGAACCCGGTCACGATCGGTGCCACCGAGCCTGCCAGGTAGCCACCAAAGTTCTGGATCGAGCCAAACGAGGCAACGCGCTGGCTATCGACCACAGTGTTGGCAATCATCCAGGCAGTCGAGCTGGCCATGTTCACGCTGAACAGCGCGCAGCAAAGCAGCGCCACGCTGAGCATGAAGCCGCTGCCGAACGACAGCGGAACGGTAAATGCCGCCGCCGCGAACAACGCCGTCACCACTACCCGCTTGCGGCTACCCAACACGCTGACGCCGTTCTTCACCAGGCGGTCGCAGATGCGGCCCGCGACAATGGTGCCCAACGCGCCGAATACATAGGCCAGCGACACCACCCAGGCCGTCTGGTACAGGCTCAGGCCATGCTCACGTTCGAAATAGCCCGGCAGCCAGGTAAGGTGCAGCCACAGCATGTAGATCACCCCCATGAAGCCCAGTACGGCGCCCCAGGTGCTCTTGTGGCGAAACAGCTCGGCCCAGGCCGCCAGTTGTGCCCGCAGGCTCGGCCTGGCGCTTGCCACCGGCTGTTTATGGGCCTGTGTCGCCAGCAGCCGCTCACGTTCCTCGGCAGGCAGCTCGGCCAGGTAGCGTGCCTTGCTTTTATAGAAGGCAAACCAGCAGGCGGCGACCAGGATGCCGAATACCCCAGTGACAATGAACATGCCGCGCCAGCCCCAGGTGACCATCAGCAGGGTCAGCAACGGTGGCGCCAGGCACGGCCCGATGCAGGTCGATGACAGCACGATGCCCGTCGGTGTGCCGCGCTTTTCGGCCTCGAACCACTCCGCCAGGGCTTTCGCCGCCGACGGGAACATCGGTGCTTCGCCAATCCCCAGCACCACCCTAAGGCCGATGAATGCGGAAAAACTGTTGATCAGGCCGGAGGCCGTCTGCGCCACTGACCAGCCCAGCAGTGCCGCCCCCAGCGAGATCTTGCTGCCCAGGCGGTCGATGATCATGCCCAGAGGCAGCTGCGAGAAGGCATACGCCAGGGAAAACGCTGACAGCAAAATGCCCATCTGCGACGGCGTGATGCCCATGTCGCGCTGGATAGACGTATTGGCGATCGACAGCGCACTGCGGTCGACGTAGTTGATGATGCCGATCACCAGCAACAGGCTGACGGTGATGACCTGGTACTTTTTGAACGGGTTCGGGCTGGCGACCGCTTCCCCTGTGGGGGCAAGCTCGGCTTGCGCATACTTGGTATTCATGGGCGTTCACTTTTGTTGTTATTGATTGAACAGCGGACTGGCGCCTTACATCGACGCTTCAAGCAACCACTGGTAGTCCTCGGCAGACGCCTCACGCGGGTTGGTCCGATGGCTGTGATCGGCCAACGCGCCCTGGATTATGCGTGGGTATTGCTCTTCGCTGACACCCAGTTCGCGCAGGCCGGTCGGCAGGCCCAACGCGCGGGTCATGTCGCGGATGGCCTGTTCGATCTGGCTTTCGTCTGCCAGCCCCATCGCCCGGGCGATACGCGCCATCTTGTGCTCGTTCAGCACAGTAGCGGCTTTGCGGTTGAACGCGATGACAGCAGGCAGGAAAATCGCGTTGAGGGTGCCATGGTGCAGGCGCGGGTTGATCCCGCCCAGTGCATGGCTAAGGCTGTGTACGCAGCCGAGCCCCTTCTGGAAAGCCAGTGCACCTTGCAGTGAAGCGCTCATCATGTTGATACGCCCATCGAGGTTCTGCGGGTCTCGGGTAGCGCTTTCGATAAAGCGCCATGCGCGCCACAGGCCGTCCAGGGCGATGCCGTCGGCAGGTGGGTTGAACGCAGGCGCCATGAAGGTTTCCAGGCAGTGGGCAATCGCATCCATACCGGTGGCCGCGGTAAGTTGCGCGGGCAGGCCAAGGGTGAGCGCCGGGTCGCAAATGGCCGCCTTGGGCACCACATGGGGCGAAATCACGCCCACCTTGCGCCCGTCATCGAGAATCAGAATGGCGCCCCGCCCTACCTCGCTGCCGGTCCCGGCCGTGGTGGGTACGGCAATCACCGGCGCGGTTGCCGGCGTGATTCGCGCCAGGCCGCCTTCGATCACCGCAAAGCTTTTCAATGGCCCTTCGTGCCGGGCACACACCGCCACACCCTTGGCCAGGTCGATCGCCGAGCCGCCGCCAATGGCAATGATGCCGTCACAGCCGCATTCCTTGAACATGGCCACGGCTTCACGTACCGCGTTCTCGTTGGGGTTGGGTGGCGTACCGTCATAGATCGGCAGTTGGGCAGCGCTGCAGGCAAAGGTGTTCAACGCCGTATCGACGATACCGGCAGCGCGCACGCCGCGGTCGGTCACGATCAAAGGCCTGGTTATACCAATGCGCTCGCACTCGGCAGGCAAGAGGGCAATGGCGCCGATATCGAACTGGATCTGGGTGATGTAGTTGATCAGGGACATAAGGCTCAGCAGGCTCCTGGCATTGTTGTTATGGGCGGTTCAGTCGCACTGGATGCGACACCGTGCAGCGCCAGTATAGGAATGCGCGCCTGGCCATGGTATTGAGAACAATCCATAGCGGTATAACCAGGACGCATACCCGATGACCCCATCACTTAACTCGATCATGTCCAGGCTGCATGCCCGCCACCTACGCCTGCTCATCGAGCTGGACGAGCACCGCTCGCTGCTGGGTGCAGCAGGCAGCGTCGGGCTTACCCAGCCCGGCGCCAGCAAAGCGCTGCAGGAAATCGAAACCACCTTCGGCACGGTGCTGTTCAACCGCACCAACCGCGGACTGGAGCCCACGGCCGCCGGGCACTGCGCCATCCGCTACGCGCGCGTGGTGCAAACCGATATTTCCAACCTGCGCCATGACCTGGATGCAATCCTGCGCGGTGTGGGCGGCCGGCTGGCGGTGGGCGCCATCATGGGCGCCGTGCCCTTGCTGATGCGGGCCGTATCACAGCTGGCCAGTATCCAGCCGCAGATGTCGTTCGAGATCATCGAAGACACCAGCCAGTCGCTGCTGGCACAGATCGAAAGCGGCCGGCTGGACATCGCCCTGTGCCGCACCAGCGTCAGCAATGCGCCGCAGCTGTTTGCCAGCACCTTTGTCCAGGATGAGACGCTGGCGGTCATCGCCAATGTCGACCACCCGCTCAAACACGCCCAAACCGTCAGCCTTGCCGAGTTGGCCGAAAGCCGCTGGATCGTATACCGGGCCAACATGCCGATGCGCGTGCAACTGGAGCGTGAATTCCACGACGCCGGGCTGCGCTTCCCGCTGCACCTGGTGGAGACCACCTCGATCCTGGCGACCTTGTCGCTGCTGCAGGACCGCCCCGACTTTGTGGCGTTGGTGTCGATTGACGTGGCCCGGCAATGCGCGATGAACCAGCAAGTGCGCATGCTGCCCCTGGCCATGGGCTCGGTCAGCGACCCTTACGAGTTGGTCACTCGCAAAGGCAGCCAAGCGACACCGGCCATGGAAAAACTTAGCGAGCTGCTATTGCAGGGTGGGCAACCTGGCCGCAGTTAGGCGTGTTGCAGCACCTGCACTCCATTGACCCAAATCAAGCCCTCGCGCCAGGTTCGCGCGACGATGGCTGCCAGCAAGGAATGACTCAAGCACCGCCAGGCGCACAGTGCACAACCCTCGAACACTGTGCGCGGCCTTGGACAAGGAGCCCCACATGAACCCGCTGAAACACATACTGGTAGCTACCGACCTATCCCCCCATGCCCGCAACGCGGCAGAGCGCGCTGCCTACCTGAGCAACGCGCAGCAGGCCGCACTGGACCTGCTCTACGTTGCCAACCCGGCCCCCTTCGAGCGCCTGAAGCAGTTGGTGGCGCCTGATGACGACCTGTTGAAGCGGGTACTGGACAGCGCCGGCGAAAAAACCCGCGCACTGGCAGCCCTGCTTTTCCAGCGCTACAACATTTCCGCAGGCGTGCAGGTCGCCAGCGGGTCGGTGATCACGGAAATCACCCGGGTGGTGCAGGACAAACACAGCGACCTGCTGGTATGCGGCGCCAAGGGCCAGAGCGTGGCGCGGCGCCTGCTGCTGGGTTCAACCGTGCAGAAAATGCTCAACCACATGCCCTGCCCTTTACTGGTGGTCAAACCGGCCCCTCGTGCTACCTATCGCACGGTGCTGGTGCCGGTCGATTTCTCTCCCGTTTCGCTGCGCGCCATCAAACTGGCCAGGGCCATTGCCCCACAGGCAGAAATCATTCTGCTGCATGTGTACGAAGCCCCGTTCGAAGGCAGTGTGCGTTTTGCCCATATCGACCACGACACCCTCACCCATTACCGCAATGTCATCCGCAAGGACGCACAGGCGCAACTCGCTGCATTGAGTGAGGCCGCGGGCATTGCCGATGCACGGCAGATTCTGGAGCACGGTGACCCTGGCTGGCGCATTGCCGAGCAGGAACAGGAGCTGGAGTGCGACCTGATCGTAGTCGGCAAGCAGGGTGCGAGCGCGCTGGAGGAGCTGTTGGTTGGCAGCGTTACCAAGCATGTACTGAACGAGTCGCAGTGTGATGTGCTGGTGGCCCCATAGGCTGCAGGAGGGCTGACCAACGCTACACCAAATACTGCTGCAGCGCCCGCGTCAGCCCGTCGAATACCTGCACAACCCGCCTTACCCGGCGCAGATCATGGTGCATGGCAACCCAGATATCAACGCGGAAAGCCACTTCACCCGGCAGCACCTGCACCAGCCCGTGCTGCCTGGCCAACTGGTTGGCACATACGCCAATACCGAGCCCTGCCCTGAGCGCTGCAAACTGGGCCAGATGGCAGTCGGTGCGGACAACGCTGCTCGCCAGGCTGCAGGCAAGGCCCTGCTGCCCCAGGAACGCAAGCTCTGTCAGGTTGCGGTCTGGGCCAATCAGCGGGTAACGGCCCAGGTCATCAAGACTGCGCGGGGTGCCTTTCGCAAGCAACGCTTCGGTTGCGTACAGCCCCACCCGCAGGTCCCCCACATGCCGCGTAACGACCGTCGCCTCGGTGGGCCGACGAATGCGCACTGCTACATCGGCCTCCTGCAACGCCAGGTCTTCCATGCGATTTGAAACGCTAAGCTCCAACGCCAAACCGGGGCTCGCCTCGCGCAGCGCTCGCAGCATTGGCGGAAGCACCTCGACACCCAGCAGTTGGCTGGCAGTGACCCGTACGGTGCCGCCGGCCTCACTGGCCTGGGCGGAGGCCGCGCGGGCGAAGGCTTCGGCGGCCAACGCCATGGACTCGGCATGGGCGACCAGATCCCTGGCCGTGTCGGTCGGCATCAACCCTGCTTGCGAGCGGACGAACAGGCTGGTACCGACGCTGTGCTCCAGCGCGTCGATCCGGCGCCGCGCCGTAGCCTGGGCGATCCCTAGCGCACGGGCGGCGGCAGAAAGGCTGCCGGTTCGAAGGACGGCGAGGAAAACCCGCTGGGTCTCCCACTGTAGTTGCGGGGCGTTCATACATTTCCTATGAGCAGGTAGGCAGCTTTGATCAATTTCAATCAAGCAGGATCTGGCGCATCCTTTACCAGACCTGCTTCATCAATCAAGCGCCCCTGGCGTGAACAAGGAAGAAAACAACCATGCAACTTGCCGGTGAGTGCCGCTGCGGCGCTGTTACCTACCACTCCACAACCACGCTGCAGGCGGCGGTGTATGCCTGCCATTGCCAGCATTGCCAGGCATGGAGCGGCAGCAGCTTTGCGCTGCCCGCCCTGCTACCAGAAGACGCGTTCACGCTGAACGGCCCCATGGTCGAATATCAGTACGAGCAGATGGGGCAGCAATCGCGGCACTACCTGTGCGCGACATGCCACACCCGCATCTACAACACCACCTCGGCCGCACCCGGGCTTTGGGTACTCAGGGCTGGCACACTGCATGAACGCGCTGCGCTGCAGCCTGTTGCGCATATCTGGATCAGGCACAAGCAACCTTGGCTGGCGTTGCCTGCCGGTACACCGGCCTGGGAAGAAAGCCCTACTGCTGAAGCATTCGCGGCTGCCTTAGGCGGGCATCGATCGTAAATTCGCTATAAAGTTTTATATACAGCGAACCTTGAAAGACCAGATAATGCCGTGATGTACGCCCAACTCGATGTGCCGACCACTGCCAACACTGAAGCTGACGCCACGCACGGCGCACTGCATCACGCCTTGGGCAACCCCGGTATCCGGCGCAAGAATCACAAGCTTATTCTGCAGGCGGCCAGCGAAGCGTTTGCCGTCACCGGCTTCACCGCCACCCATTCGCACGAAATTGCTGAGCGCGCCGGGTTGCCCAAGGCCAATATCTATTACTACTTCCAGACAAAAGAGAATTTGTACGTCCAGGTGCTGATGAGCTTCATCGAGCCGCTGGTGAGGGCTTCGGCAGCGTTGCGAAAAAGCGACGACCCGATAGTGGGCCTGCGGGCCTATATCAAGGCCCGTATCCGCATCATCCGGGAGCACCCTTTCAGCGCCGCCGTGTTCAGCCAGGAGTTGCTCTCAGGCGGCAAACGCCTACCTGAGGTGTGCAAGAACATGCTGCAGGAGGAAGCCAGGCGCAACGTTGCCTGCCTGCGCAACTGGATCGAGGATGGCCGGTTGGCGCCCTGTGACCCCGAACACCTGATGATTTTCATCTGGTCGGCAACGCGCACCTATACCAATCTTGCCTGGCAAATGTCGCAGCTCAGAGGTGTGGCCGTACCCGACAAGCTGGACTTTGATCGCGCCACCCGTACGGTCACCCAGATGGTGCTGGGCGGTGTCGTACCGGTAAGGCAAACGGCTGTGACACCGCGCTGAAACTTGGCTTCGTGGCCCCGCAACGCAATACTTTCCGCTCTAAACCAGGCGTTTCATCGATTGCGCTGATGATGACTATCAAGCGGCCTGCCTGTCGGCCTGGCGACGCCATCCCTATAATCGCCTGCAAATCCCTCCGCTCCTGCGCCTGCTACAGGCGACATCCCTCATGGAACCGACCCCCATGCCAAGCAACCGCCAGGCCCGTCGCGGCCTTCCCGAACATAATCAACAGAGTGTCACACAGCAATGGCTGGCAATCCTCTCGGTCGCCGTGGGTGCCTTCGCCCTGGTCACCAGCGAGTTCCTCCCGGTGGGGGTGCTCAACGATGTGGCCAGTGACCTTGGCATCAGTGCAGGCCTTGCCGGCCTGATGGTGACCCTGCCCGGCATCATGGCCGCGCTGGCAGCGCCGTTGATTTCCGTGGGGGTCGGCGCGCTGGACCGGCGCTACCTGCTGATTGGGCTGACGCTGATCATGATCATCGCCAACACCATCGTGGCCTACGCCGTCGACTTCAACTTGCTGTTGGTCGGCCGCGTGCTGCTGGGTGTCAGTATCGGTGGTTTCTGGGCGACCGCCATCGCCCTCAGCGGCCGCCTGGCCCCAGACGGCATGGGCGTGGCCAAGGCCAACTCGATCATCATGGCCGGCGTAACCCTGGCGACCGTAGTGGGCGTGCCCGTGGGCACCTGGCTGAGCGGCCTGATGGGCTGGCGCATGACTTTCCTGGTCACCGCCCTGGTGGGCATACCGGTGCTGCTGGCGCAGGTATTCCTGCTGCCGCGGCTGCTGCCGGAAAAGGCTATTCGCATCAGCGACCTGCCAGCCTTGTTCATCAACCCGCAAGCGCGGGTCGGTTTGATCGCCGTGCTGCTGATCGGCCTGGCGCACTTTGCCGCGTACACCTATGTTGCCCCGTTCTTCAAACAGAATGCCGGCTTTGACGGGCCTACGATTGGCTCACTGTTGCTGCTGTACGGCGTCGCCGGGTTCATGGGCAACATTTTCGCGGGCTACGCTGCCAACCGCAGCGTGCGGCATACCCTGATGCTGGTTGCGCTGATGATTGCAGTGAGCACCGCCTTGTTCCCGCACTTCGCCACCGGCATGACGGGCGCCGCCATGCTGATCGCGCTGTGGGGCTTCGCCTTTGGTGCGTTCCCGGCCTGCGCCAATATCTGGATGTTTGTGGTGGCCCCCAAGGATGTTGAACGTGGCATGCCGCTGTTCGTGGCCATGTTCCAGGTGATCATTGCGCTGGGCTCGTTCTTCGGCGGCCAGGTGGTCGACCATATGGGCACCGCAGTGCTGTTGAGCCTGGCTACCGCTTTGGTGGGCTGCGGCTTTGTCACCGTGCTGGTGCTGGGGCGCAACGTGAGCAACAGTCTGGCCGCACAGCCAGGCTGAGTAGCCGCCTGGAGCGACTGCACAAAGCTTGAGCTATCGAAGACCGAGGCGCTTGCTTCGCGGGCACGCCCGCTCCCACAGGTACCGTGCCGGCTTCAGGCTTACGCAGTCCCTGTAGGAGCGGCTTTAGCCGCGAACACCGGCGAAGCCGGTGCCATCCACCGCGTTGGATTCTTCGCGGGTGAACCCGCTCCCACAGGACCAGTGGCAGACAGGCTTATCCCACGCCAGGTTCATCCCGTTCGGTGCGCCGTGGTTGCCTGCCGCAGATCACCGGCACCTCGGCGCCGCGGGCCCTGGCCAGCAGTTCCTCGGTGTCATCGCCCCCAGGCAGCGCGAGCAAAAGATCAGGGCGACTGTCATTGAGCATGAACAGGTTGCGCAAGCGTTCGGCCTGCTTGCCGTGCAATTGCCAGTTTGGCGGATAACGTACCAGATCGGCACCGTGCTCACGTGCCCAGCTTTCGATCTCGCCGCCGAGGAACTGGCTGCCACCGTGGATCAACACCCGGATCGGCCGCTGGCGCTGAACGTCATCCAGGGCCTGGCGGCAGCGCCGGGTGTCGGCATAGTTGCGTCCCGCACAGATCAGTACTCGCATGGCCTGCTCTCCTCGCCTGGCTCAGAACCACTGCCCGAAGCGGCGGATGTAGAGGGTCTTCATGCCTTGCGCGACCACGCAATAGCCCAGCAGGGTAGCAACCAGCCAAGGGAAGTATTCCCACGGCAGCGGCACCAGGCCGACCATCGCGCCCACCGGCGAGAACGGGATGTAGATCCCCAATGCCATCACCAGCCCCGTTGCCAGCACCACCGGCAACGCAGCGGTGCTTTGGAAGAACGGCACCTTGCGGGTGCGCAGCATGTGTACCACCAAGGTCTGTGACAGCAACCCCTCGATGAACCAGCCTGACTGGAACAGCGCCTGCATCTCGACGCTGTTGGCGGCGAACACGTACCACATCAAGGCAAAGGTGGTGATATCGAAGATCGACGAGGTCGGGCCGATCCACAGCATGAAGCGGCCGATGTTGCGGGCATCCCATTTGCGTGGCTTGCTGAGAAACTCCTTGTCCATGCGGTCCCACGGCAGCGACAGCTGGGAGAAGTCGTACATCAGGTTCTGCAGCAGCAGGTGGATTGCCAGCATCGGCAGGAAGGGAATGAACGCACTGGCCACCAGAACCGAGAACACGTTGCCAAAGTTGGAGCTGGCAGTCATGCACAGGTACTTCATGATATTGCCGAAAGTTTCACGGCCTTTGAGCACCCCCTCCTCCAGCACCATCAGGCTCTTTTCCAGCAGGATGATATCGGCCGACTCCTTGGCGATGTCGGTGCCGCTATCTACCGAGATACCCACGTCGGCATCGCGCAGGGCTGCGGCGTCGTTGATGCCGTCGCCGAGGAAGCCCACCGTGTGACCATTGGCTTGCAAGGCTTTGAGCACACGCGATTTCTGCAGCGGGGTGAGCTTGGCAAAGACCGTGCGTTCCTCTACCTGAAGCTTCAGGGCGGTGTCGTCCATGCGCTCGATGTCCTGGCCGAGCAGTGGCAGGCCTGGCTCCAGGCCCACCTCACGGCAGACCTTGCAGGTAACCACCGGGTTGTCGCCGGTCAGTACCTTCACCCGCACGCCCATGTCGCGCAGGGCGGCGATGGCAGGGCCGGCAGTTTCCTTGGGTGGGTCGAGGAAGGTCAGGAAGCCCTGGATCACCAGGTCGCGCTCATCGTCGGTGTGGTACTGCGCCTTGCCTTCGGCAGCCGGGATCTCGCGGGTGGCGACCACCAGCACACGGAAGCCATCCTGGTTGTAGGCCTCGGCGCTGGTCAGAAGCTGCTGGCGGCGGAGCGGGTCCAGGGCAACCACACGGTCGCTTTCCTGCACATGCGTGGCGATAGCGAGCATTTCCTCGACCGCACCCTTGCTGACCAGCAGGTGATCACCCAAGGCGTTTTTCACCACCACCGACAAGCGACGGCGGATGAAATCGAACGGCAGTTCGTCGACCTTTGCGTAGGCGTAAGGCACCTTGAACTCACTGTCCTGGCCAGCGAAATGCAGCACGGCCTGGTCCATCAGGTTGCGGATGCCGCTCTGGTGATGGCTGTTGAGCCAGGCCAGTTCAAGAATATGCCGGTCGCGCTGGCCGTCGAAGCGCACGTGGTGTTCGAGGATGATCCGGTCCTGGGTGAGCGTGCCGGTCTTGTCGGTGCACAGTACATCCATGGAGCCCAGGTTCTGGATGGCGTTCAGGCGCTTGACCACCACCTTGCGCCGGGCCATGGCCACGGCGCCCTTGGCCAGGTTGGCGCTGACGATCATCGGCAGCATTTCCGGGGTCAGGCCCACTGCCACGGCAAGCGCGAAGAGGAAGGCATCACCCCAGTCGCCCTTGACCACGCCGTTGATCATGAACACCACCGGCACCATCACCAGCATGAAGCGGATCAGCAGGCTGCTGACGCTGTTCACGCCCCGGTCGAAGGCGGTCTGGCTACGGGAACCGGCAATGGCTTTGGCCAGCGAGCCGAAGTAGGTACGTCGGCCGGTAGCGACCACCACGGCGCGGGCGCGACCGCTGACCACGTTGGTGCCCATGAAGCAGATGTTCGGCAGCTCGAGCAGGTTGCCCTGGTCAGCACCATGCCCGGTGGCGGACTTCTGCGCGACATTGCCCAAGGTGTCGTACTTCTCGACCGGCAGCGCTTCGCCGGTGAGCACCGCCTGGCTGATGAACAGGTCGCGCGATTCGAGCAGACGAATGTCGGCGGGGATCATGTCGCCTGCAGAAAGCTGCACGATGTCGCCGGCCACCAGGTCGTCCATGGGCACTTCGCGCAGGCGCGGAGCCTGCCCGACCTGCTCGCGACGCAGCACGGTGGTGGTGGTACGCACCATGGCCTTGAGCGCGTCGGCGGCCTTGTTCGAGCGGTATTCCTGCCAGAAGCGCAGCAGGCTGCTGAGGCTGACCATGGTCATGATGATGATGACCTTGGTCAGGTCGGCGTCGTCCGTTTCGCCGGCGCTGACCGGCAGCCAGTAGTCGGTGACAAAGCTGATCCCGGCCAGGGTCAGCAGTACATAGATGAACGGGTTGTGCAGGGCCTTGAGCAATTGCATCAGGGCGTGAGGTTGCGGGTCGTGGGCGACCTGGTTGGCCCCATCGTGCTCCAGGCGCTTGGCAGCCTCGTGCTCGGTCAGGCCGTGTTCGCTGGCATCAAGGTTGGCGAGGGTGACGGCCAGCCCATTGCGCGCTTCACGGGCAGCGCGGGTAGACAGGCGGGTTTCGCGTTCGGCCTTGGCCGATGAGGTGTTGCGGTGTTTGACAGTCATGTTGCTGTGCTCCTGCCGCTGCAGCGGCACGACACACAGACGTTTCACTCAGGCGGTGAACGAAGGCATGTCGGGTCGCAGAAAAATACTGGGCTTTTCCGACAGTTGTCTGTCCGCTGCCGAGGGTCGGAAGTTGTTTCGGCAGCGAACTTTCTACTCGCGCAGTCCATGGTGTGATTCCTTTTGATAAATACCGTGCAATAACTGCCCGCGAACTTTTAATTTAAAAAAGTTCGAGAGCAAAGATACCGTTTAATATCTTTTATTCAGCGAGAAGTCTGGGGGCTCAAGCGGGCATGCAGACACGCCAGCCGCCCGCATCTACTGGGGGGCTCCTGGCTGTGGTCAGGGTACGCGTGCAGGCGGGACGGCCGGGCACGGGCCTGCTGCGGCGCAAGGCCGGCGAACAGGCAATGTGAAACGAATGAAGTGAGGTTCATGAGCTTGCCTCCAACCGGCAGACACCGGTGGCGGCAAGTCACGACGGAGCATCAGGCTCTGGCGCGGCTTGCCCGACCAGGGTGTCGGGACCGGTGTTCCGGTTCAAGTGCCAGACCAGGCCATACGGCAGGGGTCAGGCAGCGACTAGATACTGTGTCCATTGAATTCTTCAGTGAATGGAAAAAAGGCCCTTTCTCGGGGCGATCGAACTTTATTCAAGCGTAGTATCGAAGTCAACCCGCAAGGGGAACTTTAAACAAGTTTCACCCACTTTTAATGTAACAATGGTCAGGTTCGAGTTTGACGCCCGTCGCCCGGCGAACCTTACACTCTGAACCGCCCCACCAATGCCGTCATCTCCCCCACCAGCCCCGACAGCGCCTTGCTCGCCTCGCTGGTCTGCTGCGCCCCCGTCGCCGAGTTGATCGACAGTTCGCGAATGTTCAGCAGGTTACGGTCCACTTCCCGTGCGACCTGAGCCTGCTCTTCGGCCGCACTGGCAATGACCAGGTTGCGCTCGTTGATTTCGCCAATCGCACTGTAGATACCTTCCAGCACCTGCCCCGAGGCCAGGGTCACGTCCAGTGTGGACTGGGCGCGGTTGGTGCTGGCCTGCATCGACGCCACTGCCGCTTCGGTGCCCGCCTGCACGCGGCCGATCATCTGTTCGATTTCCTGGGTCGATTGTTGCGTGCGGTAGGCCAGCGTGCGCACCTCATCCGCCACCACCGCAAAGCCGCGCCCGGCCTCACCGGCGCGGGCCGCCTCGATGGCGGCATTGAGCGCCAGCAGGTTGGTTTGCTCGGACACCGAGCGAATCACTTCCAGTACCTTGCCGATATCCCGCACCTGCCCGACCAGTTGCTCCAGGTGTGCACTGCTGGCCTGGATCTCGCGGGTCATGGCCTCGGTGCCGTCGATGTTTTCGCTGACTTGCTGGCGGCTTTGCGCGGCCAGCTGGTTGGACTCGCTGGTGGTTTGCGAGGTGGTGATGGCGTTGCGCGCAACCTCCTCCACGGCCGTGGTCATTTCGGTCACCGCGGTGGCTGCCTGCTCCAGCTCTTGCCCCTGCTGGCGCAGGTTGTTGGCGCTTTCCTCGGTAACCGCGTTCAACGCCGTGGCAGCGGCGTCCAGCTGCCGGGCACAGTGGTTGATCTGCCCCAGGGTGTCGCGCTGGCTCTGCTGCATGCGCTGCAATTCGTGGAACAGCTGGCCGATCTCGTTGTTGCCCTGCCCCTGCACTGGCACGCTCAGGTCGCCACCGGCAATACGCTGGAAATGCCTACCGGCTTCGCGCAGCGGGTGCAAAACACGCTGGGCAATGAAGGCCCAGCACAGCGCCGCCAGCACCAAGGTCACCGCCAACAGCCCCAGGCTCAGCAGTTGGGCGCGGGCCAGGCGCCGGTCAGACTCAAGCATGATCTGCTGGCCACGTTCGCTCAGTGCGACCACCAGTTGCTGGCGCAGCGCTTGCAGCCGGCCCATGGCATTGCCGGCATCGCCGTTGACCTTGAAGTACTGCTCCAGCGAGCGCTGGCGGGTTGCCTCACGCTGCCCGGCCACCGCCTTGGCGTAATCGGTAAAGGTAGCCTGCAGCTGGGTTGCCAACGTGCGCAGGGCTGGATCGCGGGTGTTCTCGACAAATTCGTCGACCAGCGTCTGGCTCTTGTCGTTCAGCTCGACCGACAGCGCCATGCGCTTGGCCGCACTCTCGTCATGGCCACCCAGCTGCTCGATGAAGCCCGAGGACACATTGGCGCTGGCGCGGATCGCCATCAACAATGCGTTGTTCAACCGGTCCGACTGGTGTGCGGTCTGGTCCAGTTCGGTGATCTGCTGGTCGCTGCCCACTGCTGCCCGCCAGGCACTGACGGTGGAAAACAGCAGGGTCAGGCTGAACAGCGACAGCACCCAGAACATTCCGGTACGTATTTTCAGGTTGGCAAGCATGCGGGCAGTACTCCTTGTTGGCACCACTTCTGGTCGAGATTCGACGGTGGGTGTGCTGCTATCGGAGGTGCCCGCGCAGGCTTGAGGCGTGGGGAGTCGGTTATGGGCGGTAACCGAACAGATGTTGCCGGGCGCAGGTTGGGCCGCAGCCAATCTCAGCGTTCGAGGAAGTCGACTACCGCCTCCGCGAAAGCCTGCGGTTGGTCCAGCATGACAAAGTGGAAGCTGCCATCAATACGTTTGAAGCTGATGTTTCGCGTCCCTGCGTAGGCGTTTGCGAAGGTTGCATCGACGCTGGCAGCGGGTATGCCATACAAGGGGTCATAGGCATAGACGACCTGCACCGGCGACTGGATGCTGCCAAGCTCCGGGCGCAGGTCGGTGGTCATCAATTCATAGGTGGCATCGGCCACCACCTTGCGGTCCGAGCGCAGCGCGGCTTCGACCAGTGCCGGCCGGGCCGCAGCGGTCTTGGCCAGCCGGTCGATGGCTGTGCGCTGCATGGCTTCGGCCTGAACTGCCGGGGCCGCCAGCATCCCATCACGCAATGCCGCCGCCTGCGCTGCAGCCGCTTCGGCGGTAGCCATGGGGTTGATCAATAACGTGTAGAACGGGAGCGCATCGACAACCATCAGCCGCCCTACCCGCTCGGGGTGGCGTGCACCAAGCATCAGCGCGACCTCACCGCCCAGCGAATGGCCAATGATGGCCGGTGCCTCAAGGTGCTGACTGCCGATATAGTCTGCAACCGCCTGGGCCACCGGAGCGGCCACGCGCCCGTCCACAGTGGGCACGGCAGGCGAGCCGGCAAAGCCTGCAACCTGCACCAGGTGCAGGCGATGTTGCTGGCGCAGTGTGCTGGCGAGCCCCGCCCAAACCTCACGGGAAGAGGCCAGCCCGGGGATCAGGATGACGTCCGGCCCGGTGCCCTCGACCGTTACCGAAATACGTTCGCCCGCTACAGGCACTGGCTGGCTTGGCGCAGCCAATGCCGAGCCCAGCGACAAGCTGGTCCCGATTGCTGCAAGCAGGGTGCGTATGCGCATGGTCGCCATTCCTTTGACTTCAACGGAGAAAAGCCCGCCACTATAAGGCGCACGGCAACCCATGGGAAAACTATCGTTTGCAACCCGCTGCACTGCACCGTTAAAGTCGGGGCCTGGGCGCCGGCTGCGCCTGCGGTCCGCGCAAAGGGGTTGCCCGAGCCATGCTTCACTCCATTTCCATACCAGCTCCCGGCTTGTCGGCGGACCGAGCCCCAAAGGAGTTGGCATGCCCGCCATCAATGCTTCCCGCCACCACGGCTTGCTCGACCTGCCCGCCTTGCGCAAGCGCGCCAAGCGCTTGCTGGCTGAACTGAAAAACCACCAAGCCGACGACGCCCGCGAGCAATTGCGCACGCTTGGCCTGCCCGGCCCCGACTACCGGCTTGCCGACACCCAATGGCTGGTGGCCCGCGAGGCCGGCTTTGCCAGCTGGCCAAGGCTCAAGGCCCATGCCGACGCCGTGGCTTTCGCAGCACGCCACCCCGGTTTTTCCGCCGATGACGAGGCCAGCGTGCAGCATTGGCGCTGCGGCAATGACATCGCCCACAGCTTGCGTACCGCCGGGTTTGCCGGCGGCTTCCAGATGTTCGACGACCCGATGGTCATGGGGCCTGTACCGGCGCTGCCCGACGAGCAGTACTGGCAGGTGCGCAGCGCCTACGTGCAACAGGCGTTCAAGCTGAGCCCCCTGGACCTGGAACAGCGCCAGGCGGCGCAGCGTAGCGCACTGGCCGGGCTGAACCGCGACAGCGAAATTGTGCTGTGGTGCGAGGCCGACGCTTACGACCAGCTGTTCCTGATTCGCGTGCTCGCCAGCCTGCCCGGCCTGCCGCGTCGGCTTGAGCTGATCGAAATTGACCAGGTACCCGGTATCGAGCGTTTCATCGGCATCGGGCAACTGGCCCCCGACCTGTTGGCCTGGCTGTGGCCGCAACGTCGCGCACTGGGTGAGGATGCACTGGCCCTGGCCCGCGAAGCATGGGCGGCCTACACCGCACCCAATCCAAAGACCTGGGCAGGCCTCGCTGACCACACGCACCCGGCCTTGCCGTTGCTCGGCGGGGCATTGGCGCGCCAGCTACAGGAGCTGCCGGGGGCACAGGATGGATTGAGCCTTACCGAACGCCTGCTGCTGCGCGTGTTGGCTTCACGCGGCGAGCTACCGGCCGGGCGCGTTTTTGGCCAGTTGATGATGCAGGATGACCCGCTGCCTTACCTCGGTGACCAGATGTTCCATGTGCTGTTGCAGCCGTTGATCCACGCGCCACAACCGCTGCTGCTGGAAGGCTCAGGGGAAGCTTGGGCGCAGCGACCGCTGCGGCTGACGCCGCTTGCCGAGCAGGTGCTTGCAGGCAAGGCGCACTGGCTTGATCACAACCCTTCGCAGCGCTGGGTTGGCGGGGTGCTGGTGGATGCGGCTGACAGGCCTTGGGTAGTGACCGAACAAGGCGAGGTGTGGCGACGTTGATAACGTGCTCAACCCCAGGGCCGCTGTGCGGCCCATCGCCGGCAAGCCAGCTCCCACCTGGAACGCATTGACCTCAGGTCTTGTATCACTCCTGTGGGAGCTGGCTTGCCGGCGATGAGGCCAGTCCAGGCGGCGCCAGACAATTGAATCACCGCAGTCGTGAAATCACCTTTCTGCTGCCTGCGCCAGGCGCTGGGTGGCCTGCCGGATCTCATCCACATCCAGCGAAGCAAACCCCAGGCGCAAGGCATTCTCGGCATGGCCAAACGGCGAGAACTGGCGACCGCTGCGCACCACCAGGTCCAGCGCCAGCGCCTTGTCGACCAACTGATCCACATTGATCGCGTCGGCAAACCGCACCCACAGCGCCAACCCACCTTCCGGCTCATGCACGGTAATCTGCTCGCCAAACGCATCGTGCAGGCAAGCCAACAGGGTCTGCCGACGCCGACGGTACTCGCGGTTGACCCGGCGCAAGTGCTTCTTCAGCTCGCCATCGTTGATCAAGTCCGCCAGCATCCGCTGCATCACCGCATCGCCCTGCCCCAGTGTCAGCGTCGCCCTGCGCTCCAGCACTGCGGTTACCTCTACCGGCGCGACGATATAGCTGCAACGGAACGTGCTGCCCAAGGGCTTGGACAGTGTGCCGATGTAAATCACGTGCCGCTGCTGACGGTCGCTGGCCAAAGGCAGATAAGGCCGCCCGGAAAAGTGGTATTCGTAGTCGTAGTCTTCCTCGACCACGCAGAAGTCGTGCTGCCGCGCCAGTTCCAGCAACTGCTGCCGGCGCCCGGCTGGCAAGCTGACCGTGGTCGGAAACTGGTGATGGGGCGTTATGTACATCATCCGCACCTTGTGCTGCCGGCACAGGGCATCGATCTGATCGACCCGGCAACCCTCATGGTCCAGGTCCACGGTCACCAGCCGGGCACCCAACTGACGGAAAATCTCCCACGCCGGCGGATAGCTCAGGCGCTCGACCAGCACGGCATCCCCCGGCTTGAGCAGCACGCTGGCCAACAGGGACAACGACATCTGCACGCCTTGGGTCAGGCAGATATGCTCGGCGCCAACGTTCAGGCTGCGATTGTGCCTCAGCATGTCGGCCAGGGCGGCGCGCAGGTAGAGGCTGCTGCAATCGCTGCCATGGCGCACGCTGTTGCTGGTAAAGCTGCTGCGCAAGGCATTGCGGTAATAGCGATGCAGGACTGCCTGGGGCAACAGCCGATGGTCACAGGCGCCGTTGTCAAAGAACAAGGCCCCTGGCCGCCCCTGCTGCGCTGCAGCCCGTTCGTTCGCCTCGAAGTAGGCAACGGCAGGCTCCTCTGGCAACGCCAGGGCGAAAGGCCCCGTGGTAGCGGGCTCGGTGGGTGTTCCGGTCGCCAGCTGTTGGCTGACGAAAGTGCCCCGGCGCTGCACGCTCTGCAGCCAGCCTTTGGTCTCGGCTTCCTCGTAGGCAAGGATCACCGTCTTGCGGTTGACGTTCAACAGTTGCGCCATTTCCCGCGTGCCCGGCAGCGGCGTGCCAGGGCGCAGGCGGCCCTCGCTGATCGCGGCCACCAACCCCTCGACGATCTGCCGGTACGAAGACTGCGCCCCATCAAGCTTGAGCAGCGGCTGCCATTTGCGAAGCTGGACCATGTGAATTATCCAAAACTGGAGGTTCTGCTGGTCCTGGACTATAGCAACAATCGAGCCTCCATTTGCCTCCGAGGTGCTCATGCAAAGCCGTCACGTCATCGAATTGTCGCCCTCGGGCAAAACCTTCGAAGCCAGCCAGGAGCTGCTGCTCGATGCCATGCTCGCCAGTGGCCTGCCGGTACCTTTCTCCTGCCGCCGCGGCGCGTGCGGGTCCTGCAAGGTGAAGGTGGTATCGGGGCAGTATCAGGACAAGCAGCGGGATGCAGACACCCCCGCGCCCTCCTACCCCCTGGCCGCCGACGAGATGCTGCTGTGCCAGAGCCACGCCTGCAGCGACATGCGCCTGGCGATCCCAGGTTGGTCCCTGGACGCCCCGACACTGGCGTTCCAGGCGCAGGTGCACAACCAGCGCGAGCTGAGTGCGGATATCGTCGAACTGGTGCTGCAACCTGCTCAACCGCTGGAAGTGCGGGCAGGTCAATACGTAAGATTCCAGCTCGACAACGGTGACAGCCGCTGCTTCTCCATTGCCAACCTGCCCGTTCAGGACCAGGGGCAACTGGTGTTTCACATCCGTAAGGTCAGCGGCGGCGTGTTCACCGAAGGCCTGCTGCCCACCCTGCAAGCAGGTGCCGTACTGAACCTTGAGGGGCCGGTGGGCGCCTGCACCTGGCAGCATGAAGACCAACGCCCACTGGTGCTGTTTGCCACCGGCACAGGATACGCCGGCATCAAGCCCTTGTTGCTGACAGCCCTGGCCCGCGGGGCCAAGGTGACGCTGTACTGGGGCGGGTCATCGACGGCGGACTTCTATGACCGTGCGTTTCTCGAGCAGGCCAGCCATGAACACCCCAACTTTCGCTGGCACCCGGTTCTTTCGGCTGAGGCACGCGTGCAGCAGGTGGCGTTGGGCCAGGCGCATCAGTGGGCCGACACCCAGGTCTATGCATGCGGCAATGCCGCCATGATCAACCAGGCCCGCGAACTGTGCCTTGCCGCCGGCGTACAACCCCACCGATTTGTCGCGGAGGCTTTTGTCGCCAGCGGCGCACTGGCACCCCAGGCTGCAGCCGCCAACAACCTGCACCCAGAGCTGGAAAAAGTCGGCCCACGCTACTCGCTGGACGGCATGCTCGCTGCCCGCGAGCAGTCAGTGCGCTCCGTGGCCGCGATCGCCAGCCAACTGCGCGTCGGCATGACCACCGCCCAGGCACTGGAGATGGCTGCGCAAACCTTGCAGGCAATGGGCGCGTCCCACACCTGGCACCCCACCTACATCCGCTTCGGCGACGACACCGTGCGTACACCGCGACAAGGCATCGACCTGCAACGTGTATTACGTACTACAGATATTGTCGTAGTGGACGTCGGCCCGGTATGGGATGGCTACGAAGGCGACTATGGCGACACCTTCGTGTTTGGCCGGCACGACCTGCACCACGCCTGCGTGAAGGCACTGCACGAGGTGTTCGCCGAAACCCGCCAGGCCTGGGGCCGTGGGCTGACCGGACGCGAGCTGTATGACTTCGCCGAGCACAGTGCCAAGTCCAAAGGCTGGCAGCTGGAACGCAACCTGGCCGGCCATCGCATCGCCGACTTCCCGCACATGCTCTATGGGCAGGACAAACTGGCCGAGGTGGAGATCGTCCCGAGCGAGGTGGTATGGGTGCTGGAAATACAGCTGTGCCATCCCACAGAGCCGGTCGGGGCGTTTTTCGAAGACATCCTGATCGGTGAAGGCAAGCCGACCGTGGCGAGGGCCGCTTGATCCCCAAGCCCTGGCGGTTGTCGATCAAGCCGGATTTACAGGATAAGGTTGCCAGCAGGACGCTGACAGCCACGGACGAACAATATGCAAATACGCAACCTGACCCCTGACGACCTCCCCCAAGCCAGCACCTTGTGCCTGGATGCCTTCATGCAGGCAGTTGCGCCCTCGCTGTCTGCGCAAGGTATCGAGACCTTCACCAAGGTGGTAGCACCCCAGGCGTTTGCCGAGCGCATGAGGGGCGACAACCTGATGCTGGCCTGTGTTGCGCAGGGCGCCCTCACGGGGCTGATCGAGCTCAAGGAAGGCCGCCACGTTGCGATGCTGTTCATTGCACCGGGTTGGCAACGCCAGGGCATCGGCACGCGCCTGATGAATGCCGCGCTGGAACATGCCCGGGTAGACGTCGTGACGGTCAAGGCGTCGCTGTCTTCAGTGCCTGCCTACCAACGCTACGGCTTCACCTTGGCAGGCGAAGTGGGCGAGTTTTCCGGGCTGCTCTACCAGCCAATGGAAAAGCGCCTGCCGACCGTGTAGGCGCGGCCGTGTCGCAAAAGTACCGCAAAGCGGTGCCTGGTTATCAGCTTGGCAGCTGTTGTTGCCGGGGCCGCTGTTCTTGCAGAACGGTCTGTTCCACCTGCTGTTCGGGGGCAGGTATCACCCGCCCGTTGTCCGGGGCGCAGAGCCGTGACGGGTCTGTTCGCTAACGTACAGACGCTGCCCGGGCAATCGCCGCAGAGTGAATGCTGAAAGGCCAGATCGGCAACCCGGCATACCATGGACAATCCATCCACGGCATCAATATTGGTAACGTAGGGTGACTGCGACATTGCGCGGATCACCATAGTAGAGGCCACCGAAGTTGTTTGAAGTTGGCAAGGACTGGTAATAGACCTTGTCCAAGGCGTTGTTGAGGTTGTACTGCACGCTGAGCTGTTGATTGATTTGATAATGGGCGTGCAAGTTGAGCAAGGCGTAGCCACCTTGTTTGATGGCATACCCGCTGACATCGGCGGCGGTGCGGCTCTGGGCATACACGTCGCCACCCACGCGCCACTGGTCGAGGGCACCGGGCAAGCGGTAGTCCGTCGACACCTTTAGCAGGCGGCGCGGGATCTTGCGATAGTAGTCCGAGCCCTTGGTACTGCCAGCCACATATTCTGGATCGCTGTAGGTGTATCCAGCGCTAAGGTTCCAGTTCTCCAGTGGTTCGCCTGAAATCTCCAGTTCAAAGCCGCGGTTACGCACTTTCGCGCCGGCTTCATAACATTTGCTGGTACCCGTCACGCCACAGGTTGGCGACACCGACAGGGCTTCGGGCATGTTCTCCAGGTTGGTCTGGAAAATGGCCAGCGTGGTGTTCAGGCGGCCATCGAAATACTCACCCTTGATGCCGGTTTCGTAGTTGTCGCCCTCGATAGGGTCAAGCAAGGTGTTACCGACACCGTAGTAACTCTGAGTCTTGTAGATCTCGGTGTAGCTGGCATACCAGCTGTGATGCTTGTCCAGGTCCAGTACCAGCCCGGCATAAGGCACCAACCGGCCCTTCTCCCGGTATCGATCATTGGTGTAGGGGCTGGCCACCTCGTAGTCTGACCAACTCACCCGCGTGCCGAGGATCAGGCTCAGGTCATCCGTGAGGCTGAAGCGCGAGGCACCGTACAGGCCTCGCTCCTTGCGCTTGTAGTTGTAGTCCGAGCCGATCGCATTGAGGATGGGGCTGGGCAGAGCGCTGTAGTCGAAGTCGGTGATGGTGATCGTAGGGTTGTTGACCGCGCTCTTGATGACGGCAGTGAACTCGTCCTGGCGACTGTTGGCCCCCAACATCAATTGGTGCCTGCGCCCGAACAGCTCAAATGGCCCGGTTGCATAGAGGTCCAGCGCGAACTGGGTGTCTTCGTAGTCAGCCTGGGAGACGGTCATGCGATAGTTGTCGCCCGATACCCGGCTCGGATAGGCCGAAAGGAAATCGGCGTTCGACCAGATCGCGTTCATGGCCAAGGTCAACGTCCATTCGTTGTCAAACTTGTGCGTGACATCGCCGAACAGGGTGTAGTTGTTGCGATCCAGGTGGGCCCACTTGCCGTTGAGGTTGGTGGAGCGCGAGAGCGGGTAGAAGGAGCCGTCACTGCGGGTATTCAGGCCGCCCCAGTCATAGCCGTTCTGGTTGTCCTTCTGAAGGGTGGCACCTAGCGTCAGCACGGTGGAGTCGTTCAGATCCGCCTCGCCGACCAGATACAGCAACTGGTTGTCCCGCTCGGCGCCGTCCCGGTAGCTGTTGGCGTTGTTGTAGTAGGCTACTGCGCGGCCGCGAATATTACCCGTGGCGGTCAATGGCCCGGAAACATCCACCTGACTCCGGTAGTTGTCCCAGGAGCCAGCACCCAATTCCGCACCCAGGCGAAAGTCCTGGGTCGGCCGCTTGCGCACGAGGTTGATCGCCGCCGACGGGTTGCCCGTGCCCTGCATCAGGCCGTTGGCCCCGCGTACCACTTCGACACGGTCGTAGAGGGCCATGTTCGACGTGGACATGACGTCCATCGAGTAGTTTTCCGAGATGTTGGTCGGAATACCGTCGTATTGCAGATCGCTGATCTCGAAGCCACGCGCGTAATAGGTGGAGCGGTCAGTGCCGATCTTGGTCAGGGTGATACCGGTTGCCGTGCGCGCGATATCGTCCAGGTTCTGGATGTTCTGGTCGTCCATCTTCTTGCGGGTGATCACCGTCACCGATTGCGGGGTTTCCCGCAGGCTCAGGGCCATCTTGGTCGCCGTATTGGTCGATCCTGTGGTGTAGGAGCCGCTATCCTCGGTAATCGAACCGGGTGTATTGCCGGTAATGGTGGTCGCTGCAAGGTTGACTGCGCCTGTGACCGGTGCGGCCTGCTGGAGTTGATAGCCATCTTCGGTCGGGCTCGCTACCAGTCCAGAGCCCGACAGTAGCTGTGCAAAACCGTCATCGATGGTGAAGCTGCCGTGCACACCGGGGCTGGTCAATCCTTGCACCTGGCGGGACTCAAAAGAGATGGGCGTTGCGCTGGCCTGGGCGAACCGACCCAGGGCTTCGCCCAACGGCCCGGCAGCGATGTCATAGCGCTGCAGGGATTGCTCGGCCAAGGCACTGGCAGGCACTGCCAGTGGTGCCGTACAAAGTGCCAGGCGCACGGCCAGGTAAAGGCCGTGCGGGGCAGAACGGGTCAGCGCTCGAATCGGCGACTTCATGTTTTCGATACTCCTATGGTGTTGGCCATGGGAGGACGGACGAAATTCGAAAACACGAAATGATTATTGAAACTATTTCCGCTCCGCATCGGGTTTCAGGGTTACCCGGGTTATCCAAGGGGTGTACTGACTGACCTGGATCGGCAAGGTGCGTTGCAGCAGCCGCAATGCCTGGCGCGGATCATCCAGCGGCAGCATCACAGTCACCTGTAGCCCTGCGAGGGCAGCATGATCGGCCCACAGCAGGCCCGGGTAGTGGCGCGACAAGCGCGTCAGCACATCGCTCAGTGGCTCATCTTCGGCCAGCAGCTGGTGCTTGTGCCAAGCCTGTTCAAGGGCATCTGCCCGTACCTGTTCTACGTTGCCTGGGCCTTGTGCGCCAAGACGTACGCGCTGGTTGGCCGTCAGCTTCAGTGAGTGGCCGGCACTGCTGATGGCGGTAGTCGACTCGATCATGGTCACTTGCGTCGAGTCGCCTTGCCGCTCCACCGTGAAGCGCGTGCCAAGCGCCCGCACACTGCCATGTGCAGTCACTACCAGGAATGGGCGAGGGTCCTTGGCCACATCGACCAACACTTCGCCACGCAGCAGCTCGACCCGGCGTTCACCTGCATCAAAATGCACGTTCACGGCCGAGTCCCCGTCCAGATGGATTTCGCTGTCATCGTCTAGTCGGCGATCAAGCCAAGCGCCCCCTGAGGTGCTCAGGTCTGCCAGCAGATATCCCTGTTGCCAGCAAGTCGTGGTGATCCAGGCCATGGGAAGCAGGGCCAGCGCCAAGGCCAGGGCCTGCATCTTGCTGGCCTGGGGCGCGCGTGGTGCGTGGCGAAGGGCTTTTCCGGCAGCCTGACGGGGTAGTTGCTGCAACGAACTCAGACGCCCTTGCAAGCGCGCGACCGCTGCCGCATGTTCAGGGGCCGCGCTCATCCATGCCTGGAATTGCGCCTGTAACTGCACGTCGGCCTGGTCGTCGAGTAGCACCAGCCAGCGCGCAGCCTCGCGCAGGACCGAATCGGCAGTCTGGTCAGGCATCGCTCACCTCCATGGCAGCGTCGCAAGCCAGCATGGCCTCGACTAAATCGGCCTGTACAGTCCTCACCGAAATGCCGTGATGACGTGCTATGTCATCCTGGGACAAGCCTTCAAGGTGACGGAGGATAAAGGTTTCACGAACTCTGTGCTTCATGCGTGACAGCGCTCGGTCGATACATTCCAGCAGCTCTATGGCCTGCAGGATTTGCTCGGGCGAGAACGCCTGCTCCATATGCTCGACACTGGCCTCAAGCGCCTCCCTGTATGCCTGCTCCAGGCGCAAGCGGCGGCCGTTGTCGATCAGGATACGGCGCGCAATGGTCGCAAGAAATGCACGAGGCTCACGAGGGGAAGCATACTGCCCGGCGGTGAGTACACGGTAGAACGTGTCCTGGGCGAAGTCCGAAGCCTGATGCGGACATTGCAGGCGCCGCCGCAGCCACGCCACCAACCAAGGGTGGTGCCCCGCATACAGCTCGCCAATGGGATCGGAAGAAGGTGATCGAGGTCGGTCCATGACAAATGGCTGCAAATGAGAATTAATCTAAGTTATCACTTATGCAGGAGCCTCGCTATATGCTTGTCAACCGCTGGCGGCTGACCTTGTCTACCCAATCTGGTCAATATACCGGCCTCATCGCCTGAAGCCGGCTCCGACAAGAATTGCACCAAAACCTCCAGGGCTACGCAACACCGACGCAAGCTGAACTTGTCGCCAGTTGGAGCGACCAGCCTATCGAATGGGAAACACGCCTTTCTTGTACGATCCTGCAACTCAGCGAGAAGCACGCAAGCGTTCCAGCCAACGCAGAGGCGGCACGCCGTAGGTGCGAGTGAAGTGCCGGGTCATGTGGCTTTGATCGTGAAAGCCTGCGGCGAGGGCGGCATCGACCAGGGTGAAGCCATCCAGGATCAGCCTGCGAAAACAATCCAGGCGCCGTAGCGTGACAAACCGGTAAGGGCTGGTGCCGTACAGGGCGCGAAAGTCCCGCGACAAGCTCCATTGCTCACGCCCGCTGGCCTGTTCGAGCATCTCCAGCGTGATGCCTGCGTGCAGATGCTCCATGATGAACGCTCTGGCCCGCTCGGCGCTGGGGTAGTCCAGGCGTTTGCGGCCACGTGGCTTACCGCCCACGGCACGCAGCGCCATTGCCAGGTCATACACGGCGTCCTGCTCCTCCAGTGTTTCCAGAGGATGGTCCAAGGCTTGTACGAACGCCTCGCTGGCGCGGTACAAACGCGGGTCGCAGGAGAGCCCGCCGGCAATGAAAGGCAACGGTTCGCCCCCGAGCACGTTCTGGATCAACGACGGGTCGATGTAGGCCATCCGGTAGCGAAAGCCCAACTCCGTGCCGGCCATGCCGTCATGCACTTCATCCGGGTGCAGCACAAGGGTGTTGCCTGGCACGCCGTGGCACAGCGCCCCCTTGTAGTGAAAGCTCTGAACACCGGCAAGGGTACGGCCTATCGAGTATGTGTCATGACGATGCGGGTCGTAGCCATGGCCACCAAACCAGGCTTCGATGCGCTCCACGCTGCCAGGCGTAGTGCTGCGTATGACCCAGTCAGAGGTGGATGACGGTTTTGCTTTTCGATCCATGAGTATGCTTGCCGCTATTGAGACATCTGGGATGGGGTGCTTGACCCTTGGTGCTTCGGGATTCCCACCCGCGACGGCGTTTATCAATCTTGCGCCTCAGGCGCACGGAAGGCCTTGCTGTAGTAGCCTGACGGGTCGAAACAGCAAACGTGCTTCTTGCCGGAAGCAAGCATATCGCATGCATTGGCTATCCGTTTTGCGCGCGTCTGGGCCTGCTTGGCTGACGTGATCCAGTGTACCCAGTCCACTCGTGCGAGGGTCGTCGTATTGGTCCAGACCAGACGAGCCTCAGGCGTGGCTGCCAGTGCCTCCTGGAAATCGGGGGGGATGTCAGGTTCGGGCTCCTTCAGCACAGGGCTCAACTCCAGTGTAACGATGTCGCCAATGGCAGCATTTGCAGATTCGATTAACGTAGAGCTGATCTGCAGCCAATGGCTCAGTTGACCATCCGGTTCAAGGGTTGCCTGGAAAGGGTATCCATTCAATGTGCCTTCAATTGTCGTCCTTCCTCGCCTGGGAAGCTGTGCACTCGCCTCTTTTGGCAGTACCACGAAAGCCCATGACGAATCATCCCCAGGGTTTGCCGGACGAAGAAGCGTTGCTTCGAAGCGGGATTTCACAACGGTAGTTGTCATTGCAACGCCTCCAGTCACGATGCCAGGTTCAATTGCAGTAAAGACACTTTAACCCGGCAGGGCCGCCAGCACCGCACCCACCATGCTGTTGAACGCAGCGGGCGAATCCACGACGCGCACAGGGGCTTTTACCTCGCCGTCGGCACGGGTGGCGCGCCGGGCCTGATCGGCGGTTGCTGACAGCTTCACGATCACCACTTCGCGGCGGGGGTTGATATAGATTTTCTGACCGAAACGCCCACTGGCCTCGACCGAACCGTCACCGTCGTTCTTCTGGTACCAGTAATTGCGGTAGCCGTAACCAGGGCGACCGGGGCCGAGGTTGCCGTTGGCGAACACCACCGGGTCCGCAGGCTGGAATGTGCTGTGCACCGCCCGGCCCCACTGCGCATCAGGCACGCCGACCACTGCTACCTCGAACACTTCGGGGAAGCCGTAAATCACTTGTTCCACTTCGCAGGGGTACACATTGAACCCGCCGGAAATGATCATTTCCTTCTTGCGATCGACGAGAGCAACGTGCCCGGCGCGTAAATCACCGCAGATAGCAGTAGGTACTTCAACCCTCCCGCATACAGCATGAGCAGTGCATAGGCCGTCGCCAGGACGGCAATTACCATATCCTTCGCGCGATTTCCTCTAGCCAACACGTATGTTTGGCGGGCTCTGGCGAGTTTGAGCGCATACGCTGCCACCAAAAGGTACGGAACCAGCGTCAGTGAACTCGTCAGCTCCAGTGCCAAGGTAAACGCGTACTCGGTAAAGAACGTCAAAACCAGAAAGAACTGCACCAGCAGTGCAACGTTGGTAACGACGTGCAAGATGCGTTAGTTGGAGCTAAAACACGATCGATTCCCCAGGCCTGAGCCATTGGACGGCCACGTGCCTCCGAGCATGGGCCAGCGTCGCACGAAGTGCTGACGGTGTTCGCCCAGAGCATGATGGGAACCGTTGAACCCGTCTACCCTGCCCCCTGCCAAAGGCGTAACCCTCGAAAACCAACCACCCTATCCCATGTGAGCACTGTTCATGCCTATCGACTTCAGGCCCGCCCAAGCCTCGGACGCGCACGATATTGCGCGCTTCTTTCAACTGACATCGGAGGGCATGGCCGATTACATATGGAGCAAGCTTGCCGCACCTGGGGAAGCGTTGCTGAGTGTCGGTGCGTCTCGCTATGCCAGGGAACAGGGCGACTTTTCCTACAAGAACTGCCTGATGGCCACCTTCGAAGGGCGCGTCATCGGCATGATGCATAGCTATGCCTTGCGCGAGGCCCCTGACAGGCCCGTCGAGACAGACCCGGTGCTCGCGCCTTATGCCGACATGGAAGTACCCGACACCTTGTACATATCCAGCCTGGCCCTGGATGAGGCCTGGCGCAGCCAGGGGCTGGGCGTGCAGTTTCTTCGCCACGCCCAGCAGCGTGCTGAGGACGCTGGCCTGGCTGGGCTATGCCTGATCGATTATGCAGAAAACCACGGTGCACGCCGCTTCTACGAACGTCATGGTTTTCAGATTGTTAAAACCTGCCAGATCGTTGCGCACCCGATGCTGGGCGTAACCGGTGAAGCCTATTTGATGTATCGCCCCACCCACAACGTGCTCGAGAAAAAACCATGAACAAGAAACTGACCGTGTTCCGCGAACTGGATATCCAACCGGTGCGCGACCTTCCCTTTTTTGAAGAGGTGCTGGAAGGCACCCCTCATACGCTGACGTCCAAGTACTATCACGATGAACAGCAAGGGCGCATTTCCGGAGAATGGGAAGCCAGCACCGGTGCCTGGCGCATCGACTACAAAGTGTGGGAGTTCTGCCATGTCCTGAGTGGACGCTGCGTCATCGAACTTGAAGGTTGCGCCCCCCTCACACTGGCCGCTGGCGACACGTTCATTATCGAACCGGGCGCCAAGGGCAAGTGGACCGTGCTGGAAGACATGAAAAAGAACTTCGTGATCCTCTTGCCGGCGAACTAGGCACGGGTCGCATTTCATCGAGCGCAGCTCAGGTTACTGGAGGAGCGGGCTTGCCCCGCGAACACCGGCGGAGCCGGTGCCATGCACCGCGTGGCCCCATTCGCGGGACAAGCCCGCTCCAACAATGACCATTGCGCTCTGCGTGACAGCGCCCCATAGCAGGCAGCCCTGACCGTGCTGCAGCCAAGAAGGGCTCAGCTCACCATCACTTCGTCCAGTGCCTGTTCAAGGGTGCTGACCGTGCGCTCGATATTGTGCAGCTTTTCAAGCCCGAACAGGCCAATACGGAAGGTCTGGAAGTCGGCCGGCTCGTCACATTGCAACGGCACCCCGGCGGCTATCTGCAGGCCGTGTTCGGCAAATTTCTTACCGTTCTTGATGTCGGCGTCATCGGTATAGCTCACCACCACGCCTGGGGCCTGAAAGCCGGCTGCGGCCACGCTTTTGATGCCTTTGCCGGTCAACATGGCACGTACCCTATCGCCCAGCGCCTGCTGTTCAGCGCGAACCTTGTCGAAACCGTAGGCTTGCATCTCGTTCATCACGTCATTGAACCGCGCGAGCGAATCGCTGGGCATGGTCGCATGGTAGGCATGCCCGCCCTGTTCGTATGCCTGCATGATCTGCAGCCACTTTTTCAGGTCGCAGGCAAAGCTGCTGCTCTGGGTATGCTCGATGCGCCCGAGGGCCAAAGCACTGAACATCACCAGCGCGCAGCAAGGGGAAGCGCTCCAACCTTTTTGCGGTGCGCTGATCAGCAGGTCGACTGCGCACTTGTGCATATCAACCCATAGCGTGCCTGAGGCGATACAGTCCAGCACGAACAGCCCCCCCACTGCATGCACGGCGTCGCCAATAGCCCGCAAGTAATCATCGGGCAGGATAATCCCGGATGAGGTTTCAACGTGGGGGGCGAAGACGATTTGCGGCTTGTGCGCCTCAATGGCCGCCAGCACTTCGTCCAGAGGCGGCGGCGCGTAGGCTGCCTGGCGACCCGCCTCGACCGGCCGGGCTTTCAGCACCGTGGTAGCCGCCGGGATGTTGCCCATCTCGAGGATCTGGCTCCAGCGATAACTGAACCAACCGTTGCGGATCACCAGGCATTGCTGGCCGGTGGCAAACTGCCGCGCTACCGCTTCCATGCCGAATGTACCGCTGCCCGGCACTACTGCAACCGCCTGGGCGTTATAGACCTGTTTCAGGGTGCTGGAAATGTTCTTCATCACGCCTTGAAATGCCTGCGACATGTGATTGAGCGAGCGGTCGGTGTAGACCACTGAGTACTCGACCAGCCCCTCAGGATCAATACTTGGATATAGCTTTGACATGCGGTGATTCCTTTGGCAGAGATGTCATTGGTATGGACCCTCTCCTGTGCCTTGGCAAATGAGAAGATTGATCGGGACTGTTTGCAGGTAGCGTATAGCCTCTACCCCGCAACCATCCAGCTGCTGATACCCCGACTCACTGTACCCACTACAGCCGTAGTAGGTACACCCGCCCCTTTCTCGGCAATACTGCAAGCACATCCCCCCCCCCCCCCCCCCGACCCCCCGGCCGCCGGTCTGGCCGCTAGGCCCCCGCCCCACCCCCCGGGCCCGGGCGAGACCCCGTATCCCG